>ERZ779776.1-NODE-1-length-301167-cov-17.399586_pt1 | contig 301167 bp, 314 predicted proteins | sample MGYA00511098_ERZ779776 | MGnify/ENA primary metagenome ERZ779776 (study PRJEB29588, sample SAMEA2149318) | human gut metagenome | biome: human gut; feature: human-associated habitat; material: faeces | place: Denmark | collected 2008/2010 ...
CGTATACGGTATTTCTTACAAGATCTTTTTGAATGGTATTTCTCCTACTTGTCATTTGTTCTCCTTATTAGGATTAATTCTTAATAAGGATTATATGCCACTATCATCCTGTTGTCAATAAAATTAGTGATAATTCTCATTATTATAAAAGCTGCCAAACTGAGCATCTTTTACCTGAATAACTATTTTATTTTGCGTTCAAATACATATTCTGAATCTGAAGATAAATCAGACCTAAACGAATATCCGAGTCTGTCAAATTTCTGAATTTCCAACGGATTTTCAATATTATTTTCCGCTATGAATCTGACCATTTCACCACGAGCCATCTTGGCATAGGTACCTTTTGTTACCAATTTATTTGCATAAGAAAAGCGCCCTATGATTAGGTCAGTTAACTAATCCCAAGACGCTTTTCAATATGTGTTATTTAGTTTTTATTCAAATATTTCAGCTTTTCGCTTTTTAAAATCTTCTTTGGAAATCATTCCATTATCTCGAAGCTTTTTCAGATCCATCCAAGCCTTACACCGCTCTTTTCTCTCCTGCTCTTCAAGGTATGCATAATCAGCATCCGTCATTCCGGTGGACATTGCCTCCATCAATTCATCGCCTTCAAGGCCCCATAAAAAATCCCATTCGCTCATAAATGTTCCTTTCCGTGGCAATAAAAAAAGCCACTTATCCCGTTTATAGTATTAACAACCGATACTAAGTATCGATTTACTATAGAGTCATAATGGCTTCTACAGATGGTTAGGGTAACCCAAACCTTTTATTCAACTGACATCTTAATTATAATCGCAAGCTCAGGAAAAGCAAGTGTAAATTAACTTTGTTGCAAAATGAACAACTCATCCGGCCACACATCATCCATTATATATAAACCTCTTGATGCCTTCTCCATGCCGTGTTCCTTAATATATTGTGCAACATAGGTCTTAGAAATATCTTCATTACACACCAAAGAGGTAATAAGATAACCGTTATATTTTTCAATAAAGTTTTCAATTTTTTCCTTTTTAGTCATTCTATTCACCTCTTCACTTTACCTCTACGCTTTAATCATATGATTCAAAAGCGAGAAAGTAAACTCTTAATTAAGTACATTTAGTTCCATCCTTTCCAGATATCCGGCTGATAACCAAGTGTTGATTGCTTTCCGTTTCTTACTACTGGTGTTTTAATTACTTGTGGATTCTCAAGCACCTTTTCGAGCTTATCTTCATCTGCGATATACTTAATAAGAGCAAGTAAATCCTTGTCCTTACCGTCCCAGTTAACCATATTTTCTAGTCCACCATTTGCCTGAGCTACCGAATTAAATTCTCCTTTGCTCATACCTTTTTCTTTCATATCAATGAACTGATACTTTATGCCCCGCTCCTTGAAAAAGCGCTCCGCCTTCTTAGTATCATTGCATTTCTTTGTTCCAAATATCTGTATATTCATATCAGTATTCCTTCTCTATTTCTTCATCTATTCCATACATTTTCTTGAATACTTCAAGGTCTGCCTGTTCCTTAATGAGCATAATCTCTTCTATCTTACCTGTATGAATGTCCTTAAATCCTGCAACCTGTTCGCCATTACAGATACTCGCTTTGATTACCGGTTTCTTATTGTCCTTATCATATGTCTTTGTAACTGTCTTTTTCTTAAATAGTCCCACTCTGAGCACCTTCTTTTGACTTTGCCATCAGTATTAGTTTTTCAAAGGACTGTGCAAAGCGTACATCATCTTCTTCTGTACGCTTTTTTGGTCCCTTAATATGATTCTTATTAGAACCTCGTCTTGCCTTTTTGTTAAGATGTCTCTCCATGAGCATCATGTCGATATTTTCATTTGTGTACCATTTACCGGACTGATGAATAGCATATGCACCCTTGCCAAGTGCCATCGCTGCAACACCGTAATCCTGCGATACTACAATGTCACCTTTATGACAAATACTTATCAGCTTATAATCTACAGCATCCACACCGGCACCAACCACAATTACTTCACTGTAATCCGAATATAACACATGGTTCGTATCACATAACAAGGTGGTTGGAATATTATATTTTTCTGCCATTTTTTCTACAATGCCTACCACAGGACATGCATCTGCATCCACAAATATCTGCATTACTACTTCACCATTCCTGAATTGCTTCTGTATTCCTCATTTAACTGGCGAAGTTCTTTTTCTCCATTGATATAAGGTTCATAAAAGGAATCGACTGAACCTCCGCCTAAATTGTCGCAGCCATTGCAGAAATCGCATGTCCCTCCGCATTGACTGAGGCCTTCCTGTATAATACGAATACGTTCTTCTTTTGTTGTATCCTTTATCAAAACGCTCTTAATTTCCATTGTGTTGCGCCTCCATTTATCAAATCAGTGTTAAAAATCCAATAATGTTCAATAAGAAGCAATGCTATTCCTAAATTTTCTTAAACCGGAAATCTTCTTTTATCTATTCCATGTTCACACCAAATATGTTCTATCATACCATCTCCTGGTCCCAAAAAATCAAGTTCTTCACGCCATGCATTCATACCAGCTTCATCAGTAGAAAACACATCATCATCATAACTCAAAATACATTTACCATCAATATAGTATCTTTTTTTCCATAGTTCTCCTTTCACAATTCAACTATAAAATCTGACTTCATGCTACCTAACCTCTGCTTCATACATTGATTTAGTATGAGTATCAAACAGCACCCATTCCACCAGATCAAAGCTGTCCGGATTATCCTGCAAAAATCTGTTTACTGTACGTACTGCAATCTTTGCTGCCAACTCAACCGGAAAACCATATGCTCCCGTTGATACGGAAGGAAATGCAATAGACCTTATTCCATTATCCATTGCCAACTTCATAGAATTAAAATAGCAGTTAGTAAGAAGCTCCTCTTCTCTATTCCTTCCACCATTCCATATCGGTCCTACAGTGTGTATCACATAATCACATGGCAAATTATATGCTTTTGTTATCTTTGCTTCTCCTGTCTTACATCCGTGAAGTGTTCTGCACTCCTCCAGAAGTTCCGGTCCCGCGGCTCTGTGAATCGCACCATCTACACCACCTCCGCCAAGAAGAGAGTTGTTTGCTGCATTCACGATTGCCTGCACCTCTGTTACTTTTGTTATGTCTCCCATTAAAGTCTTAATTAAGTACATTTAGCTCCATCCTTTCCAGATATCCGGCTGATAACCAAGTGTGGACTGCTTTCCATTCCTTACAACCGGAGTTTTAATTACCTGCGGATTATCAAGCACTTTTTCCAGCTTGTCCTCATTCGCAATATATTTAATAAGTGCAAGCAAATCTTTGTCTTTGCCATCCCAGTTGATCATATTCTCCAGACCACCATTTACCTGTGCAACAGAGTTAAATTCACCTTTACTCATGCCTTTTTCTTTCATATCTATAAACTGATACTTGATGCCACGCTCTTTGAAAAAACGCTCTGCTTTCTTCGTATCATTACATTTCTTAGTTCCAAATATCTGTATATTCATATCAGTATTCCTTCGCTATTTCTTCATCTATTCCATACATAGACTTAAATTTTTCGAGATCTGCCGGACTTTTAATCAGCATTACCTCTTCTATCTTACCTGTATGTATTTCCTTAAATCCTGCAACCTGCTCACCATTACAAATGCTTGCTTTGATTACCGGCTTCTTGTTTTCCTTATCATAAGACTGTACTACACATTTCTTCTTAAACAGCCCCATTTTGCTCACCTTCCTTCGCCTGTGCCAACAGCACAAGCTTCTCAAATGACTGTGCAAAACGCTTATCATCTTCACTTGTCCGCTTCTTTGGACCTTTTATATGATTCTTAGAAGAACCTCGTCTTGCTTTCTTATTAAGGTGTCTTTCCATAAGCATCTGGTCAATATTCTCATCCGTGTACCACTTGCCTGATTGATGGATAGCAAATGCCCCCTTACCAAGTGCCATAGCTGCCACGCCATAGTCCTGAGATACCACAATATCTCCCTTATGGCAAATACTGATCAGCTTATAATCAACCGTATCTGCTCCGGCTCCAACCACAATTACTTCACTATAATCTGAATATAATACATGGTTCGTGTCATACAGCAATGTGGCTGGAGTATTATATTTTTCCGCAATCGCTTCTACAATGCCTACTACCGGACATGCATCTGCATCTACAAATATCTGCATATCTTTCTCAAATCCATTCATCTTTAATTGTGATATATCGGAGTCCTTACCTCGATGAGATTTCCACTTGGATCATAAAATCTCACAAGTTTCTGTCCACTTTCAAGTTCAGTCAGTTCGGTAACATAATTCAAACAGAAATCATAGGATTCAAGTTTCTTGATGAAACCTTCTATATCATTTTCCTCAAAATACAGCTCAGTCATATTATTATGAGGTGTTGTAAATACTTGGGTACTGTCATACCATACATTAACATCCTGTAATACAAGTCCCTCGGACATTATTACATTACCTTCCTGCTTCAAAATGACCTGTAGTCCGAATAAATCCTTATAGAATCTTACAGATTCCTCTATATTATCTACAATAATCAAAATGTTCTTTAATCTCATACTTATCCATTTCTTTCTGTATCCATACCCTTTTCATTTATGTAATCTATATCTTTTTGCTTCAAATGAAAACTCATAAACTTAGATTCTTCAAGATGTTCAAAGAGCTGTTTATACCACTCATCCTTAGTCATTAAAAGTTACATCCATCATTTACAATCTCAGAAATTACTGACATTTCTTCTATATCAAGAAGTGGTGTCAGCCATCCGGAATATCTTGATACATGATACATATAATTTACCCCTGTTTCTTTATATCCCCTCTAATTTCTTAGCTTGTTCTTCGTCAATCATATAAACCTTCCCTTTGGCTCTTGTAATAGCAACATACAATTTATTCCGAGTTGAAGCGGCAAGTTTTGACAAAGCATCTTTTTTATAGGCTTGCATCGTTGTCTTGTTTAGCAGAACACATACATCCTGATAACAATCCTCACCTTTTGTATCCCCCCAATTTCTATGTCCAACACCATAAGTAGTAGCTTTTTGATAATGTAGCTTTACAATTGCTGTATTTCTCCATATTTCTCTGATTCCATCATCCGAATCTACAAACTCTACGCCTCCTTGTTCTCCCCTATTTGAATAAATACTTATTCCAAGGTGTTCTCTAACATATTGGCAAACATTTTCTCCACATCGCCAGCTTTTTAATAATGTTTGGTTATCAAAATTAACACCAGCTTTTATGAACCTATCTACATATTTATTCAAATCATCAAACAGACCTTTATTTACATTCCCATCAGCACTAGTATTATATGTATGCTGATAGAAATCTCCTATATAAAGCATGTGCATATCTATCTTCATAAGTTCTTCTAGAAAATTAAAATCTCTTCCCGAAATATCCTGTACCTCATCAAATACAATGCAATCAAAGTATCTCTTTATCCTGCTCTTAACCTCTTGTATTACGTTAGTTTCATTTAGTAACAATGTAATTCTGTTACTATATAACCTATCACCTGAATCGAGATAATATTCCAGATTGGATGACTTAGCATATCTGTTTTTATTTGGTTCGTAATTAATCCCTTTAGCTCCAATTTGATCCGAAAGAAATGGTTTATAGCAAAATCGATAAAGGAATGTAAAATACTTATAAACAATGATTCCATCTGGAATCACTCCGTCATTTTGCTCACGCAATTTGGAAATAATATTATTATAATTTGCATCCGTATATGTAATGACTAAAACCTTTCTGTATTCCGTGCAAACCTTATTTATTATGTAAGTTGTTTTCCCAGCACCAGCCACTGCAAGCATTAACTTTTTATCCATCTTATAGCCCTCTCAATGTAGTCTGGTACGACTATATCTGGTGCATTCATCAATTGATATGCCGCTTCAGTCTTATTCTTCAACATATAGTCAACCGCTGTATTTCCAAACAAGTCCTCGCATAACTGTTTATTTCTATCTTCAAGAACTATTTCAAACGTTCTCTTTGAATTATCAGATTCATAAAAAATATTAATATTTTCTATATTGGCAAAATCACTGTATTTATCAATACAATTCTTTTGATAGTCATTATCATTATCAGTTACAACAGCAACTTTTGCTCCTGTAATAGCTGCTATCTCCAAAAATCGCTTAAAACTAAGACCTCGCACATCCATCACCTGTATGTTGTCTTCTTCCATCTTATGTCCATGAATTTTTTTATAAAAATTGTCAAACAACATATATTCAGCTGGACCTTCAACTAACATTGTTCTATTTGATAGTGTGAATTCAATAATTCCAGCCGGAGGTGTTTTCATAAAGTATCTAGCTGTTTCTGCCTTCAAATCACTTAATGCTAAGGGCTTGCTAATATCTTCTCCTTGAAGAATAAAAACATTATTCAATTCTAATCGAGTACTAATCAGACTATTATGCGTTGTTATAAACAACTGTCCACTATTTGATAAACTTATTTTCTCAATAAGAGCTCTGAGTTTAACATGACTCAAATGGTTTTCAGGTTCTTCAATAAGTATGACTTCGACATTTTCACCTGAATGACTTAACACAAAATCAACTTTAACAAAAATCTGTGTTCCAGTACCTTTGCTATCCAATGGAACTGACTTTTCATAAATCATCAGTTCATCGCTGAAATTTGAACATTCATTTCCTCTAAACTTAAATGAATAATCTTCCCCTTCCGGAACTCTATCATTAAGTTCTGCAAGATTCTCCTTTTCAAATTGTTTCTTTAATTGGCGAAATTTACTCTTATGTATAACACGTTCTTTAATATTACTTTCTGTATAATGAGAATACATTCTTTTTACAAAATCATTTGTTGCATAATCTGAATTCATATTACTACTATCTATAAAAACACTTCGTATTTTCTTTTTGTAACCAGAATATCCTTCATCAGCAAATGTTGAAAAACGTACTGAATAGTAATCATAAGGAAAAAATGTAGAATCCGCCTTAATGGAATCAACTATTTCGTGCTCATAGTCCGGATTAGGTGCACATATCATCCTAATTCCAAACGCTGTTACCTCATCACTATTATTCTTTCCCTCCATTTCAAAACCAAAATCTCCATTTAAGAAGAGCTCGATTTTCACTTCAGGTAATTCATCATATTTCTTTTTACCATTTAAGAATTCTTCAATAGAATCAGTATTGATTATCCTATCTATGCCAATACTTTCTACCTTTCGAACATTTCCACTAATGACCAAATCAATTGCTTCTAAAATGGTACTTTTTCCTGCTTCATTATCACCAACAATTATATTAGTTCTCTCATTAGGTATAAATTCAAATTTTCTAAAACGTTTATAATTAGTTAGTTTTATTTTTGCTATGCTTGATACCAACTATTTTCCTCCATTCTATACTATTAACTCACTTAACCCACCATAGCAGGTCACGCATGCGCTCTTTCTTGCTCTCGTAAGTGCAACATAAAGCAAGCATTTCTCACCTGTTCTAAATTCTTCCAGAGAAATATCATCCTCAAAATCAGCCCTTGTTCCAAAAGGGAGAACCTTTTTATTTACTGCTACTGCAAATACATAATCAAACTCAAGACCTTTTACTCTATGCATAGTCGCTATTCTTACACCTTCAAAAGTGCGGTCATCAGTCTTGTTTGCCTTGATTTCAAAGGACTTAATTCCTGCCCTCTGTAATCCAGCAATATAGCTATCTAGCAGTTTATGTGTTCTTGCTACAATACAGATATTTTTCTGCTCTATGCCTGCTGTTTCCAGTTCATGAATTCTACTAACCAAATAATCAAGTTCTTCCTCCGGAGTAGCAAATTCCTTAATTTCAGGCTTGTCCCCATGAGTAAGTGACTGACATCCTTTACCATTGTCATAATCATCATCTAAATCATCAAAAGATACTCCATTAAGCAATCCAAATGCAAACTTGCGGATTTCCTCAGTTGTTCTGTAATTGATTCTCAAGTAGCTGCTTCTTCCGCGGACATTAATTCCGCATTTTGAAAGAACTGCCTTATTTCTATATATTCTCTGATGTGAATCACCCACAATAAAAATATCATTCCGGTGCTCATCACCTGCAAGTGATCTAAGTAACCTATATGCACTTGGGCTTAGATCCTGACCTTCATCAACGATAATTGATGTGTACTGACCTGTAAGCTTCTTATTTTCAAGGATCTTACGGCATTCATACATAGCTGTCTCAACATCTCGCTGTAGTTTTTCGTTCATTATATTTTGATATTCATCAAACACATCCCATATTTGCATACGAACTTTTCTATCAAGGCGTACTCCTCTACCAATTCTTGAAGCTTTGCAGTAAGATACTTTGTCATATACTTCCTGTGCCTGGACAACCTTAACCCACTCATCCTTATAGAAGTTTTCTACAAAGTTTAAGTCGCCACCTGCTATAGCAATAGCATCTCTCCATGCCTTGTCCACTTCTTCGTCATAAACAATCTGATACTCATATCCTTGTCTACGCAAAAAATTAGAAACCCACGCATCAAGATTAATAATATCTATTCTCTTCATTTCCTCAGCAGTGCATATTTTTCTAAGGTTATCTTTTATATCTTCCGCCAAATTCTTGGTGTAAGTTGTAAAAAGAATCTTTTCATTCGATTCTAAATTGGATGCAAGCATTTTTGCTCTATGCATCGCAACAACAGTTTTACCAGTACCTGCTCCGCCTAATACTCTCGCAGGTCCATTAAAGTTTTTTTCCACAACCTTACGCTGTGTTGGATGGAGAAAGATTCTCCATTTTTCAAGTGGCTCTTGCATAATTGCCTGAAGTTCTTCCTCTCCCTCGACAATAACAAAGCTTTTCCTACTTGTATCAGTTTGAAGAGCTGCTGCAAAATCGTTTTCTTTGACTTCAACTTTCTCTGTTTCTGGATATAGTGTGTCCAATACTTCTTCAACCGAAAATCCGTTTCCAAACCATTCAAGCCCTTCAAAAGCATCTTCAGGTATTGCCGCCTTCATGGAATGAAGCCCTTCAAGAGTCTTGATTGCTTTAATCATTGGGAGCTGCTCTTTAGGGAGACCAATCTTTTCAAATACATCATCAGATATACCTGCAAACAATGCCGGTTCTTCAATTGTATTCTGCTCTTCAATGACTTCTTGTACATCAAAAATTTGCACACTACCTGTAAGCTTGTTTATTGAGCATTTTTTTCTCTTCGCCCATGCATAAGCCTCATCATGATGATCCACCCAAAGCAGAATATATACATTACTTTCCGGTTCACGTACAATAATTCCTCTATAGGTATCATCAATTCTTACAGAGCAAATATTCTTATCTATTCCTTCGTTTATCTTTTCAAAATTGATTCCCGGATGGTTAGGATCATTTCTGAATTTATTAAAAAACTCTGTTACCTTTCCCTGTTTCTGCCTAGGCAATGCAGCATACGCAGTTAAAAAGTCAGTCGAAATGGCTACTGTTGGCTTATTATTCATTTGCAATTCCTCCAAATACATCGATATTTATTTTCTCACTACTTAGCAGTACTATCCATCCTTTACGCTTGAATACATCCGCATAATCTTCTTGTTCTGGTAAGAGCCAAGCCACTTTTCTATCTTCCCAAGCCATTTCAGCTTCCGCAATCGTTGCTCCGGATGACTCATCAGATAATTCAAAACCAACTACACTCGGTGCCGGAATTCCGTTATTATGCATCTCTGTTGCACAGGTAATGGCAATATCATCAATAAAATTGTCCATGATATCATCCCATTTTTCATCTACCACCACCTCTGTACTTGTTGTAGCTGCAGGAACATCTTCTTCCGAAATAATTGTTCCAAGATTACTATATATAGCTTTATCCATCCCAAGCTTTGATAAAAAGAATGCTGTGCTGTTGAACTGCATCACATTCACAAAATGCCAATACCCATTCCAATCAGATTCGTATTTATCAGTTCTCGAATTTGGAATATCATCAATAATTGCAGCAATTTTTAATGGTACTCCCATCTTCTTAACTGTCATTTCAGCCAAAGAAACTTCTGCTAACACTTCGATATTTCCCATATCTTGGCGTGGTTTCCATATACCATAGATAGCCTGCCCAAAGTCATCTACATCATCTGTAGAACCAATAGATTTCAATAAAGAATTCCACTTATTTTTCCACTCACCGTACAAAATCTGATTAGACATTTGTGCGGCATCTACTATAGACATAGCGAAAGATCTTGCGTGTGTAACAAATAAATCTTCTGCATTTGGAATAGATAAATAGTCAATTAATAGTTCAAATCCATTTTCTTTTTCAGGATTAATGGATTCAGCATTTGCACTTTTTACTGCCGGCTTATATACCTTTCCAGATGGCATTTTCACAGAATTCAACGTTTCAGTTCGATAGTCTCCCTGACTTTTAAATACATTATGTACATCCTTATATGTAAGTGACCAAACTCTATACTTTCGAGAAAACATAATAGCCATACGCTTTAGGGTGTCTTCCTCTACGATATCCTTGTGATAGTAATAACCATCTGTAAAGACAGCTATAGGTTTCTGATTGCCCGTCGTTCTCTTTGGCCTGATTACAAAGTCAGGTCGAGACTTTACCGAAATACCCATAGATGCATCGAAGTCAACCTGTGGTTCAATTGTCCATAAGCTTTCACCAACTTGAAGAGAATACCCTTCTTTCTCATTAACCAATGTCTTATGAATTCTAATTGGTCGTTCTGCGGTACTCAGCTTTTCAAAAGCACCAACAAATTCTCTTTCTAGTTCGCTGTCAAACAAATGGTTTGTATCTACTTGTGCAAGTTTTTTAATCTCAGTTCTATTCTCTTTTCCACTTAAAATTGTCTTCAAAAGTGTTATTGCCGAATTTCTTGAGATTTCACCAATATGCTGGCTCTGTCTATAGGCATATAAACACTTATAGCATCCATCCTTCTGTGGGTCATCATTACAGCTACAATGCTCCATCGTCTCCAATGCACCTTCAAAAACATCTATAATGCCATTCTCCTCATTCATAAGTTGCTTTAGATAGCCTGTTCCACCAGGTACAGAATCATATATTACTAGGTACTGCTTCCTATAATCACCCTCAGGAACTGGAACCTCACTTATAGTTGCTCTTAAGTGATCCACATTGCCAAATTTCTTCTTCATTCCAAGCATAAATGCGGCAACAAACGATTCTACTCTCACATTTGTAGCATCCATTGTTGTAGCAGGAATTAAGAGACGTAATGCTTCCGTCTCAAACTCTCTATACAAGAAAAGACACTCTTCAAATGGATCTGTAACAATGGTATTATCTTTTACCATCTTGCAAAAACGGGAGTGCTTAGGTTTTTCCCCCTGCACCTGAATCTTTCCACAATACTTACAGATGGTGAACCCTTTTCTAACACCTTCATGTCCGGCAACAAGTAATTTGTCTCCAGTAATTGATTGTTCACCGAAATTAATCTCACGCATCGTTGCCTTTTGAAGAAACTCATAGCCCCACTTAAACTCTTTGTTATCCATTTCAAAAGCCTGAATAACATCCTTATCTTCATCTACATCTACCAGAAGTTCCTTATCATAGAACATAGATGCACGATCTTCGCTGTCATCACCAATTTGACTTTCTTCCTCCTTCATATTGGAATACACCATCTGCACCTTAAACATTGAGCGAACCTGCCCTGCATCTGCCCACCCCGGATTTCCACATTTAGGGCATACATGCGCAGGAGTACTAGAGTCCTCAATTGAAGCATGAGAGCAGTTTGGGCATAATCTCCATGGTTCAACTTTAGCAGTATTAATATCCACCTGATCAATCGTAAGCTTGTGTCCGCCTGCATAAAAACTATTTAAAGGCGCAAACTCGCTGATTGCAGACGAAGCAGACCTATTGTATTCATAGGTCGTACTCTCATATTTATTCTTATCTCTATCGTTCTCATCTTTTTCAACCCTGGTGAGAACTGCCTTTAATACTATTCCAGCTTCTGGGAATGCATAGTTTGGCAATAATCCCGCATCAGAAAGGAAGTTGAAAACATTCTTCTCATTAATCTTTGCAACAACGCTTGTCCAAGCAGCACGTTCTGCTTTCAATTCTTTAATCTGTTCATCATAAGATGAATCCTGTGGCTTGTCTTCAAGAGCTTTAATCATCTTGTTAAGTTCTTTTATACTGCTCTGTATGCCATCTCGCTGTTTCTTTAAATCATAAAATTCATTGTAAATCTTTATATGCATAGGGCTGTTAGTTGTTCCTTCTCCCATAGCAAATGCTTTAATATCCTTAATTGAGTTCTCATCAAGACCATCTTGATTTCCCGGATTTACAGAGAATGTCTGAATAAACATTCTAACAAGCCTTGCCATGTTATTCTGAACATAGTAAAGGAAGTTATTCGGGAATCGATCTTTTGAAGTCTCATCCAATTTAGCCAAACATTGACCTACTTTGTCCGGAACCACCGCAGTTCCAGATTTAACCCAGCAGTCCATACAAATAAGCAGTAAACTGTCTTGCAAGTACTGCGGATGCCTTAAGGAACACCTTTGGAGGTTCAACAGCTCCAGCTATCATTTCCATCGGATCTTGATAGAAGTAAAGATCATGAGGTCTTGCATTAGCAATTGTAACCGTTAATGCATTACCATCTTTACGTCCACCACGTCCTGCTCTTTGAGCATAATTTGCCTGTGCTGGTGGTATAGAACTAAGGATAACCGTAGACAAGTCTCCAATATCAATACCCATTTCAAGAGTAGGTGTACAAGACAGAAGATTGGGATCCCATGGCTTTTGTTTGTCTTTGGATTTTTTGAATTCTCGCTCTAAATTCTCACGATCATCTCGTTCAAGCAAACCTGTATGCTCCTTTGCCACAATACGAACAAGCTCACCCTGACTATATAATTTGCCGTAAAAATCCAACCCTTTATCTTCTGCGATATGCATGTGTCCATTGCAATCATTTCTTGTACAACAAGCACCCTCAAACAGCTCTGCGTCTGATTCTGACATAGAAATTTGTGTACCACACTCATCACATACAAGCTGTTTCACTTTGCTAGTTACCTTACATTTTTCAGGATTAATTGACCAAACATCTATGTTATCCGGAGTTTCTACCTTATCCAATACTCCTGCTTTAGTAAGTTCCTCAAGAATAATCTTCATGATATCAGTGGCATCCGAATCCAATGAAAACATTGGAAGATACTTATTAATCCACTTTGAATACCATGACCTGCCATCTATACCATCAAAGCCCTTCATTTTCTTAGATCCACGATTGATGGCAACAAACTTAGGAACATTAAGACCTCTGTTTACTCCAGGAAGCCATTTTTTACGTTCATTAGAAAGATGATAATAGTTGGCTCCATTATTAATAAATTGCTCAAAAGCATAGTAAGTAAAGGCACCATTGGTTTTCATCTGATATAAAACACCTAGTACCATCCTTGTAAATGTTTCTACATCTGCGCTCTGTAGTCTACCTACTTCGTTCGCAACTCTTTCCATTATTCCCGGAATCGCTTTTTCGTACTCAAAAGAAAGCACCGAACATCCAGCCTTTTCAAGAGTTCTACCGATTCTTGAAAGGATTCCGTACTCCATGAGGATTTCGTATTTAAATCTCTGCTCTACAAAGCTTAACAGAGTTGCTGCATCTTCATCTTTACGAAGTGTACCTTCATTGCACATTCTCTCGTATGCACGCATCCAGGTAAGATTTGCAGGTATAAAATTGGCAACAAAATAATCGTCACCAAGATAATTCTTCCAGTAAGAAACAACTCTCTGAATAAACTCATCAAAAGAGTATTCTTCAGAATCATTGTTAATAAACTGAGTTATTGCGGTTCTGAGTCCAAACTTCCAAGTTCTTGAATTGTAGAATCCTGCATGATGAGCAGCATCCTGAACATTATCAGTAAACGCTAAAAGTTTCTTATCATCATTGAACTTTGACGCATACAGCTCAGATATTCCTGCACTTATAGCAGTTGCACTTCTTAAACCAATAAGAGACATTGTTCCTTTACCATTACAGAACGGACACTTATAAGCCTTAGAATTATTTCTACCTTCCGTCTTTAAATCTGGTACCCAAATAGGAATTGTTTTATGTCCATTCGAACAAAGAGTTCTGTTTGGCTCATCAAACATAATCTCCATACATTCTGGGCATAACCTCATGCGATTATTAAGATTAAATGCTTCTTCTCCTTCCTTATGTGGGAACATTATTCTCACCTTGGAGTCGCCGGAGAAGAATGCATTGTAAAACGCTCTAATATCTCTTATTTCTACACTGCCATTATCTTCTACTGATGCCCAACCGGTCTGTCCGCACTCGCGGCAATTGATTACCGGTAAATAGCGTTTTGCCTGATGTTCATTTAGATCTGTTGAAAGCGCATATTTAATATCCTTCTCTGCCACTTCACCAACAAGTCTTCTTAACTCTCGCATCCATACTTGAACCTGAACATTTAAAAACGGACGCAGTTTGCCCGTTGATGTTCTCGTTCTCGCATGAGAAATTAAAGCATACAGAGCATCAATAACGATGCAAGCAAGTTCTTCCCCTAGCTCACCCAATAATGGGAATCTCTTGATCAGATTTTCATATGCAAAAGAATTCTGCATATATGAGCCCTTTGCTTCAGCAATAATACTCTGAGTAAAATTATGATGCATAAGCTTCTTTCCAAGCTCAACCCTTGCATCATCACTCATAATATTCTCAATTGCTACACCATCTTGTAACCAGCACTCTGCTGCTGCATAAAGATACTCTTTCTCATCTTCTCCTGAAGATAATTCCTTTACTCGAAAAGCTTCCTCTCTTGAAGGTACTTTATAATCGGCTACATCATATCCAGCAAAGAACTCTTCTGAAGACAAACGATCCTCAGTGATGACCGCATCCTCATCAAATATTTCACCAAAAACATCCGCAGCATATTCTCGAATACTCTTTGCACTGTCTTTCGCGCCCATTGTCGCAGAAGTTCCGATACAACAAATCTGTCCAGGCAAAACATTAAGACGCGCTTTTAATCTTCTAAGAAGGCACGCCAAATCTGTTCCCTGAGCCCCATCAAAAGTATGAAGTTCATCAACAGCAATGTACTTTAGTGTATCCGGAAGGTTATTTTTCCATAGTTCAGCATCCTTAGGTCTAACTAAGAGATAATCCAACATCTTATAGTTAGTCATAAGAATATCTGGTGGTGCTGCAAGGAGCGTCTCGTGATCTGTAATAACTTTATCCGGGAGCATCATCTTTGCAGATGAATGTTCCTGACCTCCAACATACATTCCGACACGGATTCCAGCAGTCTTGAGTTCTTCACTACCATCAACCAACTCCGCAATACGCTTCGCCTGATCTGAAGCCAAAGCATTCATCGGGTAAATAATCAACGCCTTAATTCCCTTTTCACCACGATGCTTATAGCAATATTCAAGAATAGGATACAGAAAACACTCTGTTTTACCTGAACCTGTTCCTGTCGCAATCAACGTAGATCTACCATCTTCACCCGTCAGACGTTCAAAAGCTCTTTGCTGATGAACATACGGACTAAATGGCTGATGAATCGCCTCAAATAAGCTTTTATTACCTTCGTAAACACGGAAAGGCAGACGCACTGCTACATATGGTTCATGAAACACTGCATCTTTCGTATTTAACATATTCCTAATAGATCCTTTAAATATCGGGTTGGTTATAGGAAATGATGTATCAATATAATCAATCAGGCCTTCCTGATATTGTCTTGCAAGAATTGATGGTAACATCTTGCCTACCTCCATTCATTATATGTTTCTTTCTAATTCTTCCCAAACTTCACAGTAATCATCTTCTCTAAATGTTCGGCTGTACGGAGCATAATACTTTATGACTCTATTTTCAGATTTTCCAGTAGTATCCTCCTGGTATTCCTTTTCAACAAATCCATCGGCGTTCTTTGAAACCGTTTCCCATAACTTTCTATCAACGCCAATACCTGTTTGTCCCTTATTTATCGTAAATACTATCTTTCCTTCAACATCATACCAAGTATTCTCTTCATAATTTTTATGAACTGGAAACTGAACTTTATAAAGTGTTATGAGATGTTGAAGTTCTAATCCCAATGCTTTTGCAACTAAAACATCAATTTCAAGCAAAAGTTCTCTTCTTTCATAATCTGTTAGTCGCAAAGATGTATTTAGTGTGTGAGACAATGTTACAAAGACATTACGCGAAAGCAGCTTACATTTACGAAGCCATCTGTCGTTATTGAATTCCGGTGAATAATTCTCTTCCCAAAGTTTTTTATAAAACGAGGTTTGACAATTCAAAAGCATCGTTCTGCATATAATCATTGCATCATATTTACTATTCGGAACAGGCAGCATATTGGCAGTGTCATTCCTAAAATTACTCTTTCCAAGAGCTCTAACAAAATAATCATACGGTAACGAATTCATCAATCCATTAACAAATATCATATCCTTAGATTCCTTAAAACACATGCCAAAAATACCATTTATATGTGCTGTTTTAGGAGGAATAATCGCTGACATCAGAGTTCTTTCCTGATTTAAACCAAGCATTTTTCTTGTAGCTATCCTATACTCATTAATATATTTTGTTCCCCACTCTGTCAGCTGGCTTTCAATAGTATCATCTGTTCTATGTGTTACGATATAATTTGTTCTCTGAATATAATCTTCAGGAATATAATCTAAATAAATCCTATCGAAATCAGCCTTTTCTTTACACACTCTTCTAGGAGTTTTAAACAACGGATTCCCAATAGATATATGAGGACCTGAATACACAAATTTAGATAGGTCATCTGGAAACATCGTACACCGTTCTATAAAGCCAGCTTTTTGAGCATTTGTCTCATCGTACATTTGCGACATGTAAACATTCCTGCCGAAATCACAAATTCGTTTGTTTATTTTTGAATATTTTGTAAGCACCTCCATTAATTCATTTATGTATACTCTTGGCAGACGCGTTTCCAAATATTTTGACGGATCATCATAAACTGAAGCAATAGCAAGTAATTCCTCATTACCAATTCTAACAACTCTATGCGAATGTCCCTTTATGTTCCACCTATTATCCTCTGTCTTAATACCTGGTATTTCTCCATCTTCGCCATAATACGAATCATCAATTGTATATGGATCAAACAAATTACATATCTGATCAAAATAATCAGATACAGCATTACCGTATACATTCAAACTATAAATACCAGTATCACTTACTTCTTTGAATAAGAGCTTTTCGTTTACAAATTGAAAATGATACCTCAGTTTAGGATAGATACATTTTCTCAATTTGCCTCCATTAGGATCATCAAAAATCCCATCTGGATGGACAAACGCAAAGCTACCATCCCCATTAACACAATCTATAGCTAATGGTATAAAGCATTTATACAAATTTGTTTGCTGACCTTCTAGTAAAGAATAATTAGTCAAAGAATTCAAAAAATTCTGCTGACCAGAAACCTCTTCATACTCACTTAGATATCCTTTTTTTACAATTACATTTTCAAATACCTCATCACGCTTTGCTGTCATCTGCTTTGCTGAATATTTTTTTATTGCAAACAACGGCTCTGCATCTGATAAATAGCCTGTTTCATTCCATGCCAATTTTATCCACGGAGGATTACCTATAATTAAATCAAATCCACTATTTTGTTCAAATACATCTGCGAATTCAAGTTCCCAATGATGAAAACGTTGTTTCTCCGCTATCTGATTTGCGATTGCAAGTCGTTCACTTCTCTCCCTCAAATCATCAAGACATACTTCACCCAAATCATGATATTGTGCTTCAAACTCTAAAGCCAGCTGATCACCTTCTGTAACATAGCTAAGTCCTGAACCATCCGCTTCAAACTTAATCGTCATTTGACCACTTGAGTTAACATTTACAGCTCTAATATTACCTTCTAGAATCAATGACATATCAAAAAAGAATTCTTGTCTTGATGGTAATAAATCCGCTTTATCAATTGGCCAAAACCAAAGAGCACACCAATAATCCATCGCAGCTTTTAAACGCGCATATGGGCCTGCATTCTGCGCTTTTTCAGACTTAAATAGTTTTTTATAAATCTCATCCTTTTCCCTAATAGATTTATGTGATCCCTCCCCTGATTCTTCATGGCCATAAACACTAAGAGGCTCATATGTTGCTTCTTCAATCTTTTTTCGCTCATCTGCAGTAAGCTTCCACAATTTATCAATACTTTCTGACAACCTTAGAACAGTCTTTAATTCATCCTCATCAAACTTTGAGGTAAATTCCTTGTTCCATGCTTTTATCTTTTTGATGTTCTCCGGTTCCAGACTTTTTATAACTTTATCCGAATAATTAGCCATTCCAGGATCGCCCAAAAGGAAATGATATATCTCCTTTGTATGCTCATGCTGTCCTTTTTTAGTACGTTCTTCTCCTGGCATAATTCTTCTAGGAGCCTTATCATACCAGTTACCAGACTCTAATGCCGCCTGGGAATATACCTGTCTTCTTGCTCCAATAAGTGAATTTCCATTTACAAGCTGTGTCCCAAACCACGGCACATAGGCGCCCTTATAAATGGTATTTAACCACAACGAAACTTCCGCTAACTCAACAGCAACCGGATTTAAATCACAACCATATACATTTCTATCAGCGATAAACATTTTTACTTTCTGCAGTTCTTCAAAACGTTTATCATAACTTATTGTCTCGCCAAGTTCTTCCTGTTTCTTTGTAAGATATGCTTCTGCAAGCTGGTTAATAGCTTCATTCAAGAATGCGGCACTTCCCATCGCAGGCTCACAAACCGTGAGATGTAAAATTTCATCCGCAGTCTTATCTTTCAAAAGCTCTTTAAGAGCATACTTAACAAGGCACTTAGTAAGCACCTCAGGAGTATAGTATGATGCCGACTTCTCACGTTCTCTTCCAGCAAGTCGATAAATAAAGGTTCCCTTCTCATACATTCGAAGCTGCCCTTTCTTCTCTCCAGACTCATATCGAACACGTTCTGTCTTCTCATCATAATTTTCCAATTCATTTTCTTTTACAAAATATCCAACATCTAATTCGTTAAATTTATCCCCGGCTCTCTTAACTTCATACAAATCTTCCTTTGCAATAAATCCTCTGTAACTAAGAAGTGCCTCATACACTGCACCCATCTGGTTAATTCCAAGCGCAGAATAAGATATTCTTCCTTTTCTCTCTTTAGAATTTCTTGGTCTTGAGATACTCATCAAATCAACAATCTGAAGCATTGCGCAGTTTCTAAGCTTAGCTTTTGTAATAAGCTTTGTGTATTCTGGATCAAAGATATGTGCTTTCAATGCTTCAATAGTAAAAGCATCATGCATTGAAGTTTTCTCAATTTCAATTGCTTTCTTATACTCTTCCAAGTTTTCAGGATAACCAAAATAAGTCATATGAAAAAGCTTTTTAAGAGTATCATCAATGTAATATCCCTCTGATAATACTTCGCTATCTTCCTTTACTTGATCACACACATCACGTAAACCTTCAAGAGAATATCCTTTCACATATGTCTGAGACTTCATAGGTGCATAACCAAGTTCTGGTCTTGCCTCGATAAAAAGCATAAAGAGAAAACGATACATATATCTAAGACATTCCAAAGTAAGTTCAGATGCATCTACAGGATTTTCTTCCAGATTAATTTCCTGTCTTGTTTTCATATCATAAATAACTTCATTGCCAAGTATCTCTATGCTTTCTCTTAAAGCATACTTAAGCGCATCAGAAACACCGGCACTATGTTTATGTGAGTTTTCATCCAAACTATCTAATACGATTGCACCATCAGCCGGACACAGGCTCTCCTTATGAAGCAGAACAGTCATTGCCATAAATGTTGACTCCTCATGTCTGCTATAAATATCTTCCATCATGAACTGGAGATATCTCTTTTCATTCCATTTGTTTCTATCGATTAACGCAATCTGATTGATTCCAAATAACAAGATAAATCTAGGTGCTTCTTCTCCTGCAAAAAATAGTTTTGCAAGAATATCATCATTTACAACATCAACCGATGCACCATTTTCATCCTCATCATCACTCTTTTCAAAAATATACCCCTGAAGGATATCGTCATCACGTTCTACTACAACTGATAAAAAAGCCCACAATAAAGGTGCTCCATTTGCTTTCGTTACTTCATGAAAGATAGGAACATTTAATCCATCCGCAACTTCTTCTGAAACACTATTTATAGATTCATATCCCAGTGCCTTTAAATACAGAGTCGCAAGCTCCTGAATCATCGGTTTGCTCGCTTCTTCATTTTTAGAACGTAGATATCTGTCACGAATGTTATAGTACTGTGTTCTTACATCGCGAAGCTTTTTCCATGGTAAATGGATTTCTTCTTGCTTCTCTTTTTGCTTCCACTTCTTTATAGTGTCTTCAGCATTATCCTGAAAAATAGAAGTGAAGTAATGGTTTGTATAATATTCATTTTTATTTTCAATTCCTGTTAGAATCATTTCCATGTTATCTCACTCCTGTTACAACTGCGATAATTCTAATGTATGGGTTTTCTTCAATTTCCAGAGTATCCTTTTCCCAATCCATAAAGTTCGTAAATATTGCTTCTATTTCACGCTCTTTCTCTGACTTTTTACGTTCCATTCCCGGAATTCCCAAATCAAAGAATGAAAGCTGTGCATCTTTATGTCTTTGCTCTAACTGCTCTAATCTTTCCATCTCTTCATAAATGTACGGATCTGTCTTCTCTTTATATTCAGCACATTTGTCCGCCATTATCTTTTTAGCACGATTAACCACATCTCCAAGAAGTTTCTGTCCTCTTGCTATTTGTTCTTCAGAAACATTCTGTGTATTTGGTACCTTTACATTCAAATGTGTTTTTTGTAATACCTCACTCATCGAAAGGATGCTATCAAACTGATCATTTTTATAAAGCACTCCAAACCATTCATCAACAACAGTTGTTGACTTTCTGTTTGGTATAAGCCCAGCTACAATAAACAGTATTTCTTCTGCGCCTATACTATTTGTCAAACCTAAAACTGGTACTTCACTTCTTTTATAAAAAACTCCTGCTTTATCCTCTATCCAATTAAAGATAGGATGTAGTTTCCACAGATATTGAGTTGCTGGCCATGCAGTTTCAGCCAAATCATTCTGCATGCAGCGTTTCATATCATTTAAGCAATACTCCCTATCCGGAGATAGTCTCAAATAGTCATCGGATGGCATTGCTTCCGGTGGAATAAGCTTTTTAATACGTTTTTTCACATTGTCTGTAAGCTTAATTTCCACCCCCTGTGTTCTCGATAAATCAGAATATTTTATTTCTTCTGTATCAGTAAAAATATCCAATGCATTCTTTAGATAGTCAATATCTGAAAAGAGAGTTTCTTCATCGCTATATTCAACTTTAACTTCTTTCTCATCACCAAGACCCATTAATAATTCCAATGGATCAAACTCTTCTTCATCAGAATCCAAAAGCTTTTCGAAAGCCGCTGCTCCTGCTCCGCTTTCAATTACTTTTGCAGTTTCCTCTTCCTCTTCTTCCTGATTGAACTTCCCAAAGAGCATAGCAGGATCTCCGATATTTTTAAGAGCCTGCTCCTCTTTCTTTACAAGAATTTCCATGATTCGAGCATCACCCTTAATTCTCGGATTATCACTATCTATGAGCATATATCTGATATCTGGTTGCTCAGTCTGACCGTATCTATCAACACGACCATTTCTCTGCTGGAATACCATTAATGACCACGGAATATCAAAATGAATCAATCTATGTGATAGATAATGTAAATTGATACCTTCAGAAGCAACATCAGAAGCAACAATAACTCTAATTGGTGATTCTGCTCTACCGAATTCATCTACTATTCTCTGAAGCTCCTTATCACTCATTACGCCATGCATAACCTCAAGCTGATTATCCTTTAACCCAAGATCTTTCTTAAGATTCTCAGCAAGATATCTCATGGTTTCGATTCGCTCTGTAAAGATTACGAGACGGTCATTATTCTTCGATGGAGACCATCCATATTCAGTACTATTCAAAAGTTTTAATAACTTAGCATATCTCGAAAAATCCGCAGGGCTGATTAATTCAAGAGCCGCCTTTAATTCTTTCAGTGTTACTATGTCTGGCATATCACCATCCGGATATTTTTTTTCAAGTTTTCTAATTCTCGCATCAATACTTTTGATACAAGCAGCTGGCGAAGAGAAAAGTGACTTTTCAAGACTAGTCTTAAACAAGATTCCTTTTCCTCTAGTCCTTGACTCGTCCATCTGTAATTTCATATCTGCAAAAATATCGTAAGCTGCCTCTTCTCGTGCAGAAGCCGCACATCTTTCAATCGTAATTACACGTTCTTTAAATGCTCCTGATACCTGATCCTGAATATCTTTCTTAAAACGTCTGATAAGAAGACCTTCTATATCATCCTTTGTATAGTTTTCCTCATCAGCAATTGCAGTCGGATCCAACATATTCATAAGAGAAGCAACTGACTGCCCCTTTCCATCATGAGGTGTCGCAGTAAGCATAATGAGTGTATCTGAACGATTAGCAAGTAGAGAAGCAAGCTTACTTCTCTGAGAACTTCTATCTCCCCTTTTTGCAACATTATGTGCTTCATCAATGACGATAATATCCCACCATGCGTTTTCAAGATGAGTACGATAATCCAAATCATTTTTTAATGTATCAACAGAAATAATCGTTTTGTCATAGTAGAAAAACGGATTATAGTTCGTTGGAAGCTTCGCTCTTACACTTTGAATTCTTGATGAATCTAAGCGCACAAGCGGAATAGTAAAACGGTTCCACATTTCTTTTTGGAACTGTGTCATCATACTCTTTACTGTTACAACAAGTATTCTCTTTCCCTTTCCGCGTGCAATAAGTTCGGACATAAGTACTCCTGCTTCAAGTGTCTTACCAAGACCTACAGTATCCGCGATAAGAATTCTCTGTCTTGTTTTATTTAAAGCCATCTGTGCTGGTTCGAGCTGATAAGACATCAAATCCATTGCAGCTTTATTTCCAATATGAATCTTATTGTCAGTTGGAATCTTTCCTCTCCACTGGCTTTCTATATATACTTTAGATTTTCTAAAGAACGCAGAATTATCCGGCACAAGAGTAACCTTAGCCGGATCAACAATCTCTATATCATCTTCAACATCTACAAGGAACATTGACTCATAATCTTTTACAAGCTGAGAAATACCAATTACATGTAGGGTCTGATTTCCTAAACTATTTGTCTCAACTTTTTTTACCATCCATTCTTCACCACGAACAATGATTCTCATTCCTGGAGCATATTTCACTTCAACCTGTTCCATAAGTATCTTCTCCTGTATCATTTCTGACTTTCATCTTTTTCATAATGAATCAAATCACCAAAATCACAATCCAACTCCATGCAAATCTTCTCCAAGACACTCATGGACACAGTCTCACCCCTGCTCATTTTTGCTAGTGTGCTACTACTTATTCCAATGTTTTCGTTCTCAACGAGATCCATCTTTTTCATACTCTTGTCGATTAATAATTTCCATAATCCGTTATAAGATACAGCCATACAATTCCTCTCTTATGGGGATTACCCATCTTGTTGAAAGACTCGAAAGTCCTCATAAATATTCTTAATTTACATTATAATCTAATGCTTTTATATTTTCAAATACAATTTTCGATTTATCAAAGTTTTTTTCTGATTAATACATAAATAATTTTCATCTAGTCGTAAAGTGAATCCCAGTTTTTTGACCTCCAGTTTTTTGAATCCCCATGTTTTAGACATTACATAATGTCTAAACGTATATTTAAAAGGCAGAGTGCCTATCTTGCACTCTGCTCATTATTTAATCATCCAGATACGGTTCCATCGCCTTATATGCATTTAATGTATTTGTATCAGCATCACTGAAAGTACTTGAATATGTCTGCAAACTTCCTGACGGATCTGTTGCACAGTTGGTAAGTGATATATAAGCATTATATAAATCTGTTATGGCATCATATGCATCCTTGTATTCATCTGGTGGATTCTTCAATTTTTTCATCAATGCATTGACCGCATCCTGATTATCTTCAATACTGCTTATCTTGCTGCTGAAACTCGAATCTGCATACAAATTACCTAACGCATCGTTAAAATCAGATACAAAATATCCTTCGGGACAAGTATACTTATCTGTTTTATCATCCTTTTCCTCGAAGATAGCGTTATACCATACCTGCTTAATCAGATTTGCACTTGACTCAGCATCACTTGCACCTGTCAGCATTGTGACGGCAGCTAATTCCAAATTATCAGAATACTCTTCAACACGTTGTGTATATTCCTTAGCCGCCTTTTTCTTCTGATATTGTGTCACTCCAAATGCTGTTGCTCCTCCGGCCACCAATAATACAACTATAATTCCAATAATAACCTTTATCTTCTTAGTAACCTTTACCCCTGTTACCTCTACCTTTTGCGGCTTTTCATCTGTCTCCTGACCTAGTGTATCTTCAACCGGACAGCCGCAATTCGGACACTCTGTCATTCCCTCTTCAAGTTCAGCACCGCATTCTGTGCAATGTTTCTTCTCTTCCGGTATCAATATTGCACCGCAATGCACACACTTCTTTGCTTTTTCCGATACCTGTTCTCCACAATGTGGACATACAATCATTGCCATAAAATTGTTCTCCTTTCTTACACGCCTGCTACCTGCAGGTGGTACTGTTTAATGATTCTCTTTGCTACCATTGCATTTAAATCTTTATTAACCGCAACAGTATACACACCATTTGAATACATAAAATGTGAACCTTTGCATTTTTGATATTCATATCCGTTATTACGAAGTATCTTTTTCATTTCTCTTGCATCTACCATAAATATTACCTACCTTTTCCCCGCCTTATCATGATATTCTGCGATATCATTTACCCACGCATCATCAAGTTCAACACTGCAGTTTCTGCTTTTTGTAATGCCTCTCACTGCTCTGCCAACGGCCTCGTAGTTGAGTGCTATTCCATCATGGTCATTCTCGTATGTGACAGCCCTGTTTCTTGCAATTCCTATTTTTCTGCTTCTTTACCGGCATCGATATTGGCTCCAAGGAATAAGAATTCCCAGCCACATTCTTTCTTTGCTTCAATCATTCGCTTAATGTTATTGTAATTAAACTCTGTACTGGAATTTTCTAATCCATCTGTAGTGATTACAAACAATACTTTTCCGGCACGATGTTCCTCCGGCAAATGTTTCTGCACATTGTCAATTTTGTTAATTGCATGTCCTACCGCATCAAGAAGTGCCGTACATCCCCGGACATAATATTCTTTATCCGTCAACGGCCGAACTGCATCAATTGGGAAACGATCATGAATGATTTCCACTTCATCATCAAAGAGGATTGTAGTCACATTGACTTTTTCTTTTTCTTTTTTCTGCCTCTCTATCATCCCGTTAAATCCACCGATTGTGTCGCTCTCCAGTCCTCCCATTGAGCCACTTCTGTCTAAAATAAATACAAGTTCTGTTAATTCTTTATTCATGTGATTTACCTCCTTTGGTTTATTGTAATCACATTATATCTACGAAACCAACAGAGCTGGTCGCATGATAGGCGACAATTTATTGCTTACTCAAAAATTGGCTGTCCATAAGCATCTAATATCTCATTAATTTCAAACATATCATATATCTTATTCTGTAAAAAATAAGCTACGATAATATCCGTCTTTGAACTTCTTGAAAGGGCAAAGCCGGCAGAATTCAGAAGATCCTTCGCTTCATCAATGGATAATTCTAATGCTATTGCAAATGCAAGCACAGTTTTCTTATTTGGCGTATAATTCACATCTTTTCTGATTTTTGAGAAATGTCTTCGATCCACATAAGCTTTATTATATGCTTCAGAATCTGTCATTCCTCTCTCATCAATTAGACGCAATAGTCTTTGGGAAAATGTCTCATCCATCTGCCCCATAAGACTTTCTATATTACGATTGACAGGCAGTGTCAAAGATATGGTATCCGTTGCCTTCGTTTCCTGTATACTTTCGACGGCATACGATTCTATTGCATCTTCTCCATGTCTATCAATGTAATACTTATCTATGTATTTTCTGACTGATTCATATAACTTCTGATTTCGCATTCTTTCTCCTACCAATCTTCGTCAAGATCATCCATTGCATCATCTACGCCGTCAGCATAATCGCTGTCTTTATAATACCGGTCATAATCATAATCATCATCCATGTATATATCATCATAACCATCATCGTATGAATTGTATGGATTGTTTTTCTTTGTGTTGCTTGTTCCGGTTGTATTTTTATTTGTACTGCTTGTTCCGGTTGTATTTTTCTTCGTACTGCTGTTATAGGACGATCCACTTCCGGTTGTTGACTTAGTACTGTAACTGCTTGAATACCGGCTGTGGCTGTAACTTGCTGTATCACTTTCTTTCTTATTACCAATCGAACCGATAATATATAACACAGCAATAAATATAAGAATTGAAACCAATCCTTCTGCAAAAGAACTTTTTTGTTTCATACTTAACACCTGCTTTCATTGAAATATCAATAACTCTGTTTTCTTTGTGGCCTAGTCAAAGTCATAATCATCCGGATCCAGTCCTGCATCCTCCAGCGCTTCTCTTCTTTCGTCTGCGTCCATACATTCAAGTTCTGTCTCATTTAATCCTGCCAGTAATAAATCATCTTCTAGTTCAGTCTCATCACTTGTGCATGCGTCTTCATGTCCGAAAACTAAATCATCCATAACTGAATACTCGTATGCATTAAGCTTTCCGTCTTCATCAAAATCAAAATCTGAATCATATAATCTTCCATCTGTTCCTAACATAATATTGTCCTCCTATTTGACATTTTTTTAATTTTCCCATATTAAAACAGGAATCAGTAAGAGTATTTCTCTTATCTGATTCCTATTATAGCTTAACCGGCTGTCCCATAAACACACCTCGCATATCGAATCTATGTTCTTATTTTCTGTATTGTTCAACTAATCTGTCAATTTCTTCCTTCATCATCGAAACAACATGATCCGGGCCTGTAAGTGTAACGCCTTTGCCAAGGCTCATAAGCCATGCAAAAAACTGTCTGCTGACTGCCACTTCTACATTTATGGCAAATTTTTTATCATCCAGTTTAATCATGGATACATCTTTGCCAAATCGGTCAATTATCATCCCTGCACAGGAATTATCACATTCTATCCTGACTCTCTCCGGTTTTCCGTCATACATTCCAAACATTCTTCTAAGGTATGCTGCCATATCAAGTGACTTAAATACCTGTCTGCCTTCCCTGCCTTTGCCGTTTGGGTTAATATGAAGCATTTTGTCTACACGGAAATGCTTGATTTTATCTGATGTTCCGTCATAAGCTATTAAGTAATAATTATCGTCATTACATGATAATGACCATGGACTTACCTCGTATAATGCGCCATCATGACGAAGTTCCATCTCCTTGTTAACATTCCACTGGAAATATTGGAATGTTATTCTTGAATTTTCCGCAATGGCTGTATGAATTCTGTCGACATTATAATAAATACTTTCATTCATTGTTTTTACACGCCCTGCTACAAATACCTGTCTGTCTAACTGGGATGCCTCGTATTTACTGGCAAAGCCCTCTATCTTTTTTATAAGCTCGTTAGATTTCTTGGCTGTAATGAATTTTGCGGATTGAATGGAATCTACAAGCAGCTTTAATTCTGCCAGTTCAAATTGTCTGTTGCCTACATGATAAGAAAATGTTCTGTCCTGCTGTTCTCCTATTATATCAAGTCCGTATACCCTGAGATTTTCTATATCATTGTACAGGCTTTTACGCTCCGCACTTATATTGTATGCATCCAGAGAATCAATAATCTCCGACATGGTAATGCTGTGCGTCTCATCGGTTTTCTCCAACAGGATTTTCATAAGATATATAAGTTTTAATTTCTGGTTTGATGACTTAGCCATATTACGCCTCCCTGATAAACTCATAAATTAATAAAAGTTTCTTATATGATACCATAAATGTTCACATAAGAGAAGAAAAGCATAAAAAAAACACGCCGGTCCACATTAATGTAACCAACGTGCTCTGTTCATAGCTTAAGCTTCAGCTTTTTCAATCTGAACGATTGCTGATTTCTGCATTGGAATTCTGCAATTCTTATTGCTACCGAATTCAACGATAACTGTATCGTCTGTTATATCAATAACAACTCCGTAGAAACCGCTTGTAGTAAGAACGCTGTCGCCCTTTTCCATTGAATTAATCATTTCCTGCTGTTTCTTCTGCTGTTTCTTCTGTGGTCTGATTGCTGCGAAATACATAATAGCTGCAAAAATTGCAATATAACCTACTAAAAGTAAAATGCTGCCCGCTCCGTTTGAACTTAATAAAATCATGATGTCTGTCCTCCTTGTAGACTCTCTAAAGTCTCTTTCTTGAATTCACTATATCTGCCTTCATCTATAGCTTCTCTGATTTGCTCCATAAGATGATTATAAAAATACAGATTATGAAGCACGCAAAGTCTCATTCCTAACATTTCCTTTGCTTTAAGAAGGTGTCTTATATATGCTCTGCTGTAACTTCTGCATGCAGGACATCCGCAGCCTTCTTCTATTGGTCTGGCGTCTTTCTCATATTGTGCGTTAAAAAGATTGAGTTTTCCAAACCTTGTATATACATGACCATGTCTTCCGTTTCTTGAAGGATATACACAGTCAAAGAAATCGACACCTCTGTCCACTGCTTCAAGTATATTCGCAGGAGTACCAACGCCCATAAGATATACCGGCTTGTCTGCCGGAAGATTAGGAACTACGGAATCAATAATTCTGTACATTTCTTCATGGGTCTCTCCAACAGCCAGTCCGCCTATTGCATAGCCATCAAGATTAAGTCCGGCTATTGCCTTGGCATGATTGATTCTGATATCGTCATAAGTTCCGCCCTGGTTGATACCAAATAAAAGCTGTTCCTTATTGACTGTATCAGGCAATGAATTAAGTCGCGCCATTTCATTCTTACATCTTACAAGCCACCTTGTAGTTCTGTCAACTGATTTTTGAACATAATCCCTTGGAGAAGGATTTTCTATACATTCATCAAATGCCATTGCAATTGTGGAACCGAGGTTTGACTGTATCTGCATACTTTCCTCAGGCCCCATAAAAATCTTATGTCCGTCAATATGTGAATTAAAGGAAACGCCCTCTTCCTTAATCTTACGGAGCTTGGCAAGTGAAAAAACCTGAAATCCGCCCGAATCTGTTAAAACGGGTCTGTCCCAGTTCATAAATTCACGGATACCGCCCATTTCCTTAATGAGCTTGTCTCCTGTACGGACGTGCAGATGATAGGTATTGGAAAGTTCAACCTGACAGCCTATCTCACGCAGATCGTCCGTCGAAACAGCACCTTTGATGGCGGCAACGGTACCGACATTCATAAATACAGGAGTCTGTATCGTGCCATGGACTGTTTTCATCTCGGCTCTCTTGGCTTTTCCGTCTGTTTTTAATACTTTATATTCCATTATTTGTCATACACTTTCTTTAAATAATCCATTCTGGATGTCATATTAGCCATAAGCAGGTCCAGTATGGTACATGCTGTCATTGTTTCAACCACAACAACTGCTCTCGGTACGATAACGGGGTCATGTCTGCCCTTTATACATACCTGCATCTCATCACCGTTACGGCTTACGGTACTTTGTAATGATGATATGGAAGGCGTAGGCTTGATGGCAGTCCTGAAAATTATATCACTGCCGTCACTTATTCCGCCAAGCACTCCTCCCGAATGATTAGTTCTCTTTGCTATATGACCGTTATCGTTATAAAATTCATCATTATTTTCGCTGCCCGTTGTCTCGGCAACCATAAAACCGTCACCTATTTCAATGCCTTTAGTCGCTCCGATTGACATTACAGCCTTTGAAAGCTGTGCGTCAAGCTTATCAAATACAGGCTCACCGATACCAGCCGGCATACCTTTTACGACACATTCTATAATTCCTCCAAGAGAATCAAGATTCTCAATGGTTTCTTTCGCCTTATTCTCTATGGAAACCGCAGCTTCTTTATCAGGAACCGAAAAAGGATTTCTGTCCCGTTCTTCAATATCAAATCTTGAATAATCAATTCCAATTCCGCCGATGCACTGGGTATAGGCAGTAATTTCTATACCAAGTTCTTTAAGAATCTTTGCGGCAACTGCACCCGCAGCTACCCTTGCAATCGTCTCCCGACCGGATGAACGTCCGCCGCCTCTGTAATCCCTGAAGCCATACTTGCTGTCAAAAGTATAGTCAGCATGCCCCGGTCTGTAAAACATCTCTATATCGGAATAATCTGTTGATCTCTGATCCTCATTAAGAACCATGATTGAGATAGGTGTTCCCGTCGTCCTGCCTTCAAAAACGCCGGACATTATCTTAGCCGTATCACTTTCCTTACGCTTAGTAACGTACTGCGATACTCCCGGTTTTCTGCGGTCAAGGTATTTCTGGATATCTTCCTCTGAAAGGCTTAATCCTGCAGGACATCCGTCAATTACCACACCTAATCCCTTACCATGAGATTCTCCCCATGTAGTTATTCTAAACTGATTTCCAAAAGATGACCCAGCCATCTATGTATACCTCCGGATTCTAGTCGATTTTAGTACCGCATTCTGAACAGAATACTGCATCATTTTCAAGTTCACATCCACAGTTAGGACATGTCTTAACCTGTGATACTGGTTCTGCTGCCGCAGCTGTCTCTGTCTGTGGAATGGCAGCTCCGCAGCTTCCGCAGAACTTCTGACCCGGATTAATAAGTCCACCGCAATTACTGCATCTCATTCCGTCTGTTGAATATGTATGTGGAAGTCTTGTTCCGCATCCGGAACAGAAAGACGATTTAACCCCGTTTTCAAGTCCGCAGTTAGTACATACTACAATACCGTTTATAAATTTGATTCTAAGATCAATCTGCTTCATTTCCTCATTTATTTTGTTAATCTGGTTAACACTGTCAGCAAATTCACCCTCCGGAGAATCTTTATATTTTTCAAAATAAAGGCGTCCTATTGTGTTATATATTCCGCTTTTTCCTGCTTCAAGCTCTTTATATTTTTTCTGACATGCTTCTATTTCATTATTGCTCATTGTACTACACTCCTTAGGTAAAAATATCTGTTATAAGTATACTCAAATTTTAATAAGCGGTCAACTCATAATTCCGCCAATTGCCCCTCCGAGTATACATATTACTAAGGAAATTATATTTTTACCCAGTTCATTTTCAAACCCTTTATTTATTATTGCGGAAATCAGGACTAACATAGCAAAATATGCCACTCCTATTATAATCCCGTTAAGAAGCCTCCTGTTTTTCCTCATTTTACCGAAAATAAAACCTGACACAATATTAGAAACGCCGTAAATAAGAATAACAAAGAGCCTTACCTGATTGTCATTAAGTCCTATTTTTTGCATAAGAAGTGCTGCTAAAAGAAGCAGAACCCCTGTAACTATGTATGCAATAATTAATGACTTAAAAATTGAAAACACCGCTTTTTTCATTATTTTCCCCCGTATAATACACTTTATATAAGACATTTATATGCTTTTTTTATAAAAATATGAACAAAGGACGGGATACGCTTTCTACGATTCCCGTCCTTAACACCATATGCCTCAATATTACGGCAGTATTTTTATCTTTTATCAACTATTTCATTTTGGTTTTTATATATGCTCTTCGCCGGAACGTATCCTCTTACACTTGAAAGCGGATATATATTGGTTCCCGCACCGATAACGCTTCCCGGATTAAGAATAGAGCCACATCCTACCTCAACATTATTGCCGAGAATTGCGCCCATTTTCTTAAGACCTGTTTTGATAATGGTATCGCCATCTTTTATCTCAACCAGTGTCTTATCGGATTTGACATTGGAAGTTATGGAACCTGCTCCCATATGTGACCTGTAGCCAAGGATTGAATCACCCACATAGTTATAATGAGGTACCTGTACTTTGTTAAAAAGAACAACGTTCTTAAGTTCTGTTGAGTTGCCTACAACTGCTCCTTCACCTACAATGGCATTGCCTCTTATGAATGCACAATGTCTTATCTCTGCATTTTTGCCTATGATACAAGGTCCGGTAATGCTTGCCGTTAGTGCAACTTTGGCACTCTTTGCAATCCAGATATTATCATTCACAAGCTCATATTCATCAAAAGAAAGCGTTCCGCCAAGTTCTAGTATATATTCTCCTATTTCAGGAAGCACCTCCCAGGGATATGTATGTCTCATAAAAAGCGGTGCCGCTATTGTTTCAGTTAAATCAAATAACTGTGCTATTTTTAATTCTTCCATTTGTCTTTCCTTCTGTTATAAATTATTCAACCGTTACCGATTTTGCAAGATTTCTTGGCTTATCTACATCATTACCCTTAAGAACTGCAGTATAATATGCAATAAGCTGTAAAGGTACTGCCGCAAGAACAGGCATTACAAGCTCTGATACTTCAGGAATTCTTATAATAATATCTGCCGTCTTTTCATCAACTTTGGCATTTTCACCACACATAAGAACGACCTTGGCTCCCCTTGCCTTACATTCCTGTATATTGCTTACAGTTTTTTCATACAGACTTGACTGTGTTGCAATTGCCACAACAGGTGTCTGGTCTGAAATAAGGGCGATCGGTCCGTGTTTTAACTCGCCTGCCGCATAAGCCTCCGAATGAATGTAAGAAATTTCTTTCAGCTTTAAAGCACCCTCCATGCTAAGTGCATAGTCAAGTCCTCGTCCGATGTATAAAAGACTGTCTGCATTCATTATTTTTGAGGCTGCATACTGACATTCATCCTTGGCTGCAAGGAATTTTTCCATAACATCAGGTATTGCAACAAGCTCTTTTATATAATTCATATAGGTTTCTTTATCAATAATTTTCTTGGCATAGGCTAATTTATATGCAAAAAGATACATCATTGATACCTGTACCGTGAATGCTTTGGTGGATGCAACGGAAATTTCAGGTCCGGCATGGGTATACATTACAAGGTCTGCTTCCCTTGCGATTGAAGAACCTTTTACATTAACAAGTGCAAGTGTTGTTGCACCTTTTGCCTTGGCAATGTTCATTGCTTCCCTTGTATCCGCTGTTTCTCCTGACTGTGATATCAGTATGACAAGATCTTTTTTACCGATTATTGGATCCCTGTACCTGAATTCTGATGCCATATCAACGGTTACTCTTGTTCTTGCCACTTTTTCAATTATATATTTTCCCACCATTCCGGCATACATTGCGGTACCGCAGGCAACAACAAAGATATTGTCATATCCCGCAAGTACTTCATCAGTAAGACCACATTCGGAAAAATCTACCATTCCTTCGTTAATACGCGGTGTGATTGTAGTCTTAATGGCTGTTGGCTGCTCATGTATTTCTTTAAGCATAAAATGCTCATATCCGCCTTTCTGTGCAGCATCTGCATCCCAGTCAGCCACCTGTATTTCCTTCTTTACAGGTTCTTTATGCACATCACATATCGTAACACCATCCTTGGTAATAGTTGCTATTTCATTCTGTTCAAGAAGATAATATTTCTTCGTGAATTCAAGTATGGCAGTCATATCCGATGCTATGAAATTCTCTTCGTCAGAAAGCCCGATTATAAGCGGACTGTCTTTGCGTACCGCAAATATCCTGTCAGGGAAATCCCTGAACATAATTCCCAGTGCGTATGAGCCTTCAATCTCTGCAAGTACTTTGATAATTGTATCTACAGGATTGCCGTCATAGTAATAATCAAGAAGCTTTGCTACTGCCTCGGTATCGGTTTCACTTTCAAAACCATATCCCTGTTCAATAAGAAATTCTTTTATCTTCATATAATTCTCAATTATTCCGTTATGTACAATTGATACCCTTTTGTTACCATGTGGATGGGAATTAATATCGGATGGTTCTCCATGGGTTGCCCATCTTGTATGTCCTATCCCGCAGGTTCCTGAAGGCTTACCTTCTTCTTTAATTTTATTGATAAGGTTCTCAAGTTTGCCCTGACACTTTTCTACTTTAATTTTATTATTCTCAAATACGGCAATTCCCGCAGAATCATAGCCTCTGTATTCGAGCTTTGATAATGCACCGATTAATATATCCGTACATTGTTTTTTTCCAACGTAACCAACTATTCCACACATTGTATAGGCCTCCTATTTTTTATAATATTCTGTAGTCCGGTTAAAATACTGTCTTAAAGAATATTCATTATTAAGCGTTTTAACCATCATTGTATTCTTAGAAATAAAAGCTTCCAGTTTTAACAGATATTCATCTGTACCTATATCACCTTCTGCCACTCCTGTCAACCCTTTTTCCCAGCTTGCGGTAAGTCTTGGATCTAAGAGTCTCTTAATTGAATTATCTACCACATCGTATACAATTTCTCCCAGTTGTGACGGAGTAATTATCTGCGTCTTATTATTAAGGTTAATGTATTTTTTGTCCACAAGTTTTTTGAGAATCTCAGCTCTTGTTGCACTGGTTCCGATACCGCTTCCTTTAATCTGGGCACGGAGTTCTTCATCTTCTATTAACTGTCCTGCATTTTCCATTGCCAGAATCATTGAACCGGAATTATATCTCTTTGGCGGTGATGTCTCTCCTTCTTTTACATTAAAGCCGCTGACATCAAGAATACTGCCTTTTTTCAGGCCTTTGAGTTTATCAAGAAAGGCTTCATCATACTTTTCTTCCTCTGTTTCTTCGCCATCTGCCTTGGATTTTCTGAAGCTGTTTACAACTTTCAGATAACCTTCTTTTTCAAGAACTTTAAATGAGGCAAAAAAACTTTCCGTATCGCGTCTTAATGATATTGATATCTTTTTATATACAGCCGCTGGATAAAATATGCTTAAAAATCTTCTGACTATAGCATAATATACGGCTTTTGTCGTGGCTGAAAGATTTTTGAGATTGTTAAAGCCCTGTCCTGTGGGAACTATGGCATAATGGTCTGTTATCTGCTTATCGTTGACATACCTTGTCTTTGCGATTCCCTCGTATGACTTTGCTGCAAGGATTTCTTCCACAAATTCTTTATACTCAGGTATATTCCTAAGACCTGTTATATTTTTGTCAATCACCTTCGCAACCGCGGTTGAAAGCACTCTGGCATCGGTTCTGGGATATGTTACAAGTTTTTTTTCGTATAACTCCTGTGTGTGCTTAAGTGTCTCATCCGGGCTCAGTTTAAAAAACTTTGAGCAGTCATTCTGTAATTCCGCAAGGTTATATAGAAGCGGTGGCTGTTTATTTTCGGTTTTACGTTCAATGGATATCACTTCCATTGTAACCGGCTTGTTTTCCGATAATATATTTATAAGTTCTTCTGCGTCTTTTCTTTCTTTAAAGCCGTTTTCTTTATAGAGTTTCGGTGATTCAAAATATTTTGAACCCTCCACCGCTTTCCACTCAGCATCGAAATTTTTGTCTTCTGACAGTGGAAGTGTGGCAACCACCCTGTAAAACGGTGTTTTCACAAAATTCCTTATCTCTCTTTCCCTTCTTACCACCATTCCAAGCACACAGGTCATCACGCGGCCTACCGCAATAACGGTTCTGTTATTCTGCCTGAAAAATGAAGATATTGACTGACCGTATTTAAGTGTCAGTACTCTTGAAAAATTAATTCCCATCAGGTAATCTTCCTTGGCTCTAAGATAAGCAGCTTCTGACAGGTTATCGTATTCTGACAAATCCTTTGCATCTCTTACGCCTCTTTTTATCTCTTCCTCTGTCTGGGAATCAATCCACACACGAAGTCTTTTTTTTCCGTGAACTCCTGCCATCTGTTCAACGAGGCGGTATATGTATTCTCCTTCACGTCCCGAGTCGGTGCAGACATATATCTTATCCACGTCTTCCCTGTTTAAAAGACCTGCCACTATATTAAACTGTTTTGCAACTGCAGGGATAATTTCGTATTTCCATTCCGTCGGTATAAAAGGAATGGTATCCATGCTCCACCTTTTTAGGGAGGCGTCATATTCGGCAGGATAACTCATTGTTACAAGATGTCCCACGCACCATGTAAATACCGCATCATCCGATTCAGAATAACCGTCCCTGCGCTGTGGATTCTCTCCGAGGGCTTTCATAAATTCCTGGGCCACACTCGGTTTTTCTGCAATATATAAACTTTTCATATTGTCACCTATAATTCTTCGATTCCGATTGTCGCTATATTATCAGCTTTCAAATCATCGGAAAATCCGTTAATTGAAAACAGGTAATAGAACCTGCCGTTAATTCCTGCAAGCTGCACGTTCTCACGAAGCCTGTCAAAATCTTCCATACATACTTTTCTGTCATCCACATATACCTGACCTATAATGCCATTGCCGTCTTTGTCCTCAAATATAAGGTGGATGTCACCGTTTTTGCCATACCAGCTTCCCTTTCTGACAGCTTCAAAAGGCAATTTATGCATATCGCCCAGAATTTCAAGCATTTCTCCCGCTATTCTGATAAATGCATTTTTTACGAATTCTTCAAGCCGGTCTTCAATGTGACTGTCATAAAATTCATAAGGCTCTGTTACATCTATTCTGCTCCAGTCCTGATAGATATATCTGTACCAGAATTCAATAAAGCTGTCCTGTATTCTGTACAGCCCTTTTCTTGTATTTTCATTGCCAAATACATCATAGGAAAATATTTTTTCAACAATTTCCCTTGCAATCAGGTTCTTAAGGTACACACTTATTTTATCCCTGCCATATCCTGTATACTCATGTATGTCATTTAATTTATTTTTGCCCATGGCAAGGCATGACAAAATGGTATTATATACCGATATTTCCCTGAATTCATCTTTTACATAATTCAGGGCTTCTTTATACCATGCGCCTTTGTCCGTCAGGAACAGCCTGCATATATTTTCTTTAATGCTGATATTTTCATTCCATCTGTCAACATAACCCGGATTTCCGCCTGTTATGGCATATATGTATAAAAGTTCCCGCGGTTCAGTATTATGAAATCTGTTGATAAAATCAGAATAGCTGAATTCCTTTAATTTCATAAAAGCATTAATGTTAAAAGCATAGTTTCCCATTGCTTTTACCATTGAATTTTCAACCCACGCTACAGAGGAACAGCTAAGGATAACCATGACTTTAGATTCATCCCTGACAAGTCTTGATACATCTGACATAAAATTACTGTCCATCTTTATAATATTATGAAATTCTTCCACAACAAAAAGCATTATGCCTCTATCACGGAGTGCCTTCATAATCTCATAATATGAGTCTGATTCTACTCCTGCTGCCCTGCCAAACATTCCGTTCTGTTCAAAATCATCCGCAGGAACAGCCTTATAGTAAAAAGACTTTTTGTCTTTGATAAATTCTTTTATAAGAGTTGTCTTACCCGTTCCGTGTCTTCCGTAAAGTATCGTCAGATTGCTTTTAGATGACGCATAATTCTGGTTAAGACTTTTTAACTGGTCTTCTCTGCCAATCATAGACACTGCTCCTTATCTGGTTTCATCAAGGGTTATCATATATGCCGGTATAAATTTTTCCATAAAAAAATCCACTTCATCCATACCCATATCATTAATTATGTCTTTTATGGATTCTCCTGCTTTTTCAAAATCTCTGTTACCCATTCTGCCTTCTTCGATGCATTTGATGTAAGCTGATATCTTATCCGCTGCCTTGACATACTTCCACAATTCTCTTTCTTCTTCTGTATCTAAAAGCAATGGTGCATAAACAGGCTGCATTTCCTCCGGTATTCCTGCAAGCAGTTGGTCCTTTGCTTCTTTTTCAACATCATTATAAGCATTTCTTATAACCGGACTGTAGTATTTAACAGGGGTTGGCATATCTCCGGTAATAATTTCCGTACTGTCATGATACATTCCCATTATGGCAAGACGGTCTGAATTGATATTCTTATTAAAATATGTATTGCCTATAACTCCGAGGGCATGGGCAATCATAGCCACCTGAAGGCTGTGCTCACATATATTCTCATTATATGTATTGCGCATAAGCCCCCATCTGTTGATATATTTCATTCTTGACATCATGGCAAAAAACTGATTTTCTTTCATTATTTTTCTCCTATAACCGAAAATTTGTACTCTGTTACCGAACGGAAAGGCATTCCTGCCTTCACTACCGGCGATAAAAAATCTTTATGGTTGACTGCATCGGGATAAAACTGTGTCTCAAGTGCAATACCGCCTCTGTTTCCGTAAACTTTATTATCCTTACCTCCGTTTGTCATATTCATATGGTTGGCGGTATATATCTGTATGCCCGGTCTGTCCGTATATACGTCAAGGGCAATTCCCGACTCTTCACTTTCAAGCCTTACGGCATGGTGTGAATTATTATTCAGACAGAAATTATGGTCAAGGCCATGTTTTGAAACCACAGGTTCAAAATCGGATTCAATACATTCTTTTATCTTCTTCATATTTCTGAAATCAAACGGAGTTCCCGTAACATCGCGTACCGTATCATTGGCAACATTACCATCTTCACTGTATGTAAACGAATCTGCATTAATATATAATAAATGATTATCAATATTACCGCAGCCGTGTCCGTTAAGATTATAATATCCGTGATTTGTCATATTAACTATCGTGTCCTTATCACTTACCCCTTCATAAATAATCCGCATGCTGTTATCGGCTGTAAGCATATATGTAACCGAAATCTCCAGATTGCCGGGGATTCCCTGGTCCATATCAGGACTTAAAAGACTGAATTTTACATAACTTCCGTTATCCTCTTCCTTCACTTCGTAATCCCAAAGCCTTTTACCGTATAAATCAGGTCCGCTGTGAATGTTAGCTCCCTGATATGTATCTGCCAGTTCATATCTGATACCGTTAAGTTCAAAAGAATGGTTGCTTATCCTGTTGGCATTACGTCCGACTGTACTTCCCATTGCATCAAAATTATAATGTTCGTAATATTCACCTGATTTAAATCCAAGCACAACATCCCTGAAACTGCCGGATTTATCTTTTGCACAAAAAGACACAAGGGAAGCTCCGAGATTGGTTACGCCCATGGCATATCCATTTTCATTGGTAAGAGTTATAAGAACTATATTGTTATTATCTTTATTTTTTCCGAATTCTTTGTAATTTACTGACATAATATTCCTCTGTTAAATCTTAATTTAATTGATTATATCAAATACCTGCTTTATTTGCAACAAGACATAAAATTTCAACATATACCAAAAAAAGCGCCCATACGGACGCTTTTTTATTATAAATCTGTTCTGATTACCTTTTAATTGAATTGAGGTTATCTGCTTCTCCGTTAAGACTGTTTACAATCTTCTCAACGTCTGATACAAGTGCGATATTGCCTTCACATGCTTCGCAAGTCTCTCCTGCATGTGCGGATACTTCTTCTGTTATTGCGGATATTGTCTGGATATTTTCTACAATATCTGCATTGGCGGTTTCAAGGTTCTTAACAATTTCCCTGAGTTCCTTTGTCTTAAGCTCTACATCGTCGGCTCCGGTTGAGATACTGCCAAAACTGTCTGTTACAATTCTCGTATTCTCGGCATTAACCTTATTGCTTTCGGTAACAACTTCTATTGCCGACTTAACAGAATTGAACTCTGTATTAATATTTTTAATTAGTTCTGTAATATTAACGGTTGCATCCTTGGTCTGGCTTGCAAGTCCTGAAATCTCTGTCGCCACAACAGAAAATCCTCGTCCGGCCTCTCCTGCCCTTGCTGCTTCAATACTTGCATTAAGTGCAAGCATTCCTGTGCTGTTGGCAATACTTGTAATTGTCTCTATGATGGTATTCATCTTATTGGTATATTCAGTGAGCACCTTCATCTTCTCAAGCACGCGGTTGTTGGCATCCATCGACTTATCAACCTGTTCTGATAATACCGCCATATGATGTCTGCCTTCATCAACTTTACCGGAAGTGTCGGTAATATTTTTCTCAATCCGCTCTACTGCATCACGAACCTTGACAATATGTTCCTGTATCTGCTCTGTTCTTTCCATCTGAGTCTGTACAGCCTCAGCGGTCTCATTGCTTCCTGTTGATACCTGACTCATTGAATCATGTATATGGTGAACAGACTCACCGAGCTTTTCAATCTTCTCTGATGTCTCTTGAATGTATTCCGTCATCTTGTCCGTTGCAGCAAGTACCTTGCCTGACATCTTACTTGTCTCGTCGCTCTGTTCCTGTATCTGTTCAAGCTTAAACTTATTAACTTTACGTACAGCAGCACATGTGAGAATCATAAATACACCGGTAAGAACCATTGCTGCTATTCTTATCTCCATATCCGGCAATTCTGCTGCCGAATAACCTGTATTCATAGCATACCTGACAACATATATGACATTGGCTACAAGTCCGCCCGTGGCAACAAGTGCACAACATCTGATATCCATATAAAGGATAATTGCCATGTACATAGGGAAAGCGTATGTATATGCCATTGAACTTGTGGAAGTCAGGACAGCGAATACATATAATCCTCCATAACAGACTGACATTATGTGCTTTACAAGTCCACTTTCCTTGTTCACTTTGTAGATAATTACTTCTGCTATAACAGGGGCAAGACATGCACCTGAAAAAATAGCATAATACGATAATGTCCTCGAACCGTTAAAAAGCTCAACGGTATATGCAACAAATAACACAACTGCCGTTATCACATGACACAATATCGCAAACCTGTTGATATATGATTTTTCTGTAATTTTCATAATCCACCCTCCAAACTGTTAATTTAGGCTAATATTATCACTTTTTAACAGTTTTTACAATAGAAAGCGGTAAAAATCATATATTTTATACAAATTTAGCTTCTTAAATCGATATCCAGTTCTTTTTTAAGGTTCTTAAGTATTTTATTTACAAAATGGTCTACGGAATCACTTTCAAATGCTTCATCTTTAGGGCAGAACTCAACTGTAAATGCCATACTCTTTTTATCATCCGCAATTCCGGCTCCTTCATATACATCAAAGAGTCTGATATTCTTAATGTAATTACATGACTGTCCGATTACATCCTCTACCTGTTTACAGGTAATATCTTTTGTCATGACAAGGGCTAAGTCTCTTGATTCCTCAGCAAATTTTGGAAGAGGTTTAAAAACGGCCTTCTTATCATTCCATTTTGCCAGCTTTGCAAGGTCTATCTGCATTACATAGGCATCATTTCTAAGGTCAAGCTTATCAGCTACATCATAAGCAAGTTTTCCGAGATAACCAATTTCTTCACCCTCGCACTTTATTACTGCTGTCTGATATGGATGAAGGAATGATTTTTCCGCTGCTTCATATTCAAAATCAAGAAGGAATGTGTCCGCAACCGTCTCTGCAATTCCTTTTAAAGTGAAGAAATCTTCATTCTGGCCGAAAACTCCTACGCAAAGAGTATCTCTCTCATCAGGATAATCCGTAAGAGGTAATTCCTTTGGTATGAATATTTTGGCAATTTCAAAGAGTCTGCCTTCAAGATTACCTTTCTTCTGATTCCTTGAAATTGCATTAAGCATTGAAGGAACAAGTGTTGTCCTCATTAAAGATAAATCTTCATTGATAGGATTGATAAGTCTTATTGCTTTTCTTTCAGGTGCATCCTCAGAAAGTTTTAATAAATCAAGGTCTGATGGTGAAAAGAATGAATAATGAATACATTCATAAGCACCTGTGGCACAGATAGCTTTCTTTAATTTAAGTTCTTTTCTCTGCCTGCTGTTAATTCCGCCCATTGTTACCTTGGCATCAGGCATAAATGTAGGGATAACGTGTTCATATCCGTACATGCGGATTACTTCTTCTGCCACATCAGGGTATGATTCCATATCTTCACGGTATGCAGGAACCATTATCGTAAGCTCGTCTCCGTTAATTGAAGGTGCAAAGTTAAGATTTTTCATTATTCTCATTACTTCGTTTTCCGGCACCTCAATACCAAGTACATCATTAACTCTCTTAAGGGATACTTTCATTTCTTTTGGTTCAATTGAATTACCCGTATTAACATCTATATAAGTTGATGATACTTTACCGCAGCCAAGTTCCTCGATTAAATGAAGTGCTCTCTTCATTCCGTTGACTGTTGAGTATTCATCAACACCTTTCTCGTATCTTGAACCTGCATCTGACTGCTTTCCCAGTGCTCTTGAAGTTTTTCTTATATTGTCCCTTGCAAATTTTGCACTTTCAAACATAACAGCCGATGTCGTATCTCTTATCTCGGAATTAAGTCCTCCCATAACACCGGCAAGTGCCACAGCCTTAACTCCGTCACAGATTACAAGGTTATTGCTGTTAAGCTCATATTCCTGTGAATCCAGTGTCACAATCTTCTCTCCGTCAGCGGCACGTCTTACATTTATTTCATTACCCTCAAGGTAATTACAGTCAAATGCGTGCATTGGCTGTCCAAACTCTTTTAATACATAGTTGGTAATATCAACTATATTGGAAATTGAATCCATGCCTGTCAATGCGAGCCTTCTCTTCATCCAGAGAGGTGCTTCTTTGATTTTTACATCGGATACATAGCAGGCTATATATCTTGGGCAAAGGTCGTTTGCCTTTACGTCAACCTTGAAGCCTTCTTTAACTTCACCCGATGGTGTATAGCTTAAGTCAGGCATCTTAAATTCTTTGTTAAGTACAGCCGCAATTTCCCTAGCAATACCGATAATGCTCTGGCAGTCAGGTCTGTTGGCTGTTATTGCAATATCAAAAATCCAGTCGTCAAGTCCGAGAACAGGTTTAACGTCAGAACCTGTCTTTGCATCCTCAGGAAGCACTAAAAGTCCGTTATAATCTGCTCCCGGATACATGTTCCCGGACACTCCGAGTTCAACGCCTGAACAAAGCATACCTTCTGATTCATAACCACGGAGCTTGCCTTTTTTGATTGTCATTACGCCTTCCACAGTCTTGTGATCCTTGGCTGTCATATATACTGTTGCGCCCACTAAAGCAAGAGGATATTTGCCGCCTGCCTTAACATTGTCCGCTCCACAACATACCTGAAAGGTTCCGTGTTCACCTGCATCTACTTTACAAAGACTAAGGTGTGTGTCAGGAATAGGTTCACACTCTTTAACATAACCTACTACTACATTACTTATGTCCTTGCCCACTTCAATAAGTTCTTCTACTTCAAATCCGCATGAAAACAATTTTTTCTCAAGTTCATGAGGTTCAATATCTATATCTACATAATCTTTTAACCAGCTTAAAGGTGCTAACATCGTTTCGTCCTCCTAATTATTATCAATCTGTTTTAATACTCTTAAATCTGACTCAAACAGAAGTTTAATATTGTTAATGCCATATTTAAGCATAGCTGTTCTTTCAATACCGATACCGAATGCAAGTCCGCTGTACTTATCGGAATCAATTCCGCAGTTTTCAAGAACCTTTTTATTAACAATACCTGCACCGAGAATCTCTATCCAGCCTGTTCCTTTACAAAGTTTACATCCCTTACCGCCACATTCAAAGCAGCTGCAGTCAACTTCTACGGATGGCTCTGTGAATGGGAAATATGAAGGACGAAGTCTTGTGGTTGTTCCTTCTCCGTATACTTTTTTAACAAAAACATCAAGCATGCCCTTTAAATCGCAAAGTGTGATTTTTTCATCAACAACAAGTCCTTCCATCTGCGAAAACATTGGTGAATGTGTTGCATCATCATCAGAACGGAATACTTTGCCCGGTGACAGAATCTTAATAGGAGGCTTCTTGCTTTCCATTACATGAATCTGTCCCGCAGATGTCTGTGTCCTTAAAAGGAATTCAGGTGAAAGATAAAATGTATCCTGCATATCTCTTGCCGGATGATCCTTTGGTGTATTGAGGGCTGTAAAATTATAATAATCATTCTCAATTTCTGTTCCCTCATAAATTTCAAAACCCATACCTGCGAATACATCTATAAGTTCATTTTTCATCTGTGTTATAGGATGAAGATTACCTGTCTCAATTTTCTTTGCAGGCATTGTTACGTCTATCTTTTCTGATTTGTATTTAATTTTCAGTTCAAGTTCCTTCATCTTTGAATCAATTTCACCGAACTTATTAAGTGCCCACTCTTTAAGTTCGTTGACGCCCTTACCGAAGGCTGCCCTTTCCTCAGGCGGTATATTTTTCATTTCTTTCATAAGCTGGCCTATTTTGCCTGCTTTTGAATCCATATATTTTTTCTTAAATTCATATACTTCCTTTGAATTAGTTAATGATTTAACACCATCTGATATTTCCTGTCTGATGTTTTCTAATCTTTCATTCATAAAAAGATTTACCTCCATTTTTTTCTCTGAATCCGGAATCTGTATAAAAAAAGTCCCGGTCCAGAATATTCTGAACTGGGACGAAAAATTCCGCGGTACCACCCATAGTTCCTGCAATGCAGACGCTCTTATATGCTTAACGCGCATCAACGTTATCTCCTACACATACTACGTACTTCAAAGATACGGCTCCGGTGTGAAAATTCAGCTTCCATAGTATAAAATATGTTCTCAGCCAATGACATATCATCTCTGTTAAACCGCAAGGTCACCTACTATGCACCTTCTAAGCCTTTTACTGATGTGATTTTAACACAGCATTATTACCATGTCAATTAAATGATGTCTCACTGACAATCTGATATACGTCTATTTTAAACTGTTCTGCAGGACTCAAGCCAACAAAACGGCATCCGTATGTATTCTTCTCATCAGTTCCGTCATTTTCCATTCTTACAATTTCAATGATGGCGTCAAAACTTTCTCTTGTCCATAATACAACCTTAGCTTCGTAATATGAGTTAAGAGGAAGAAACTCTTCTGTCTTAAATCCCATTCCGCCCTTGGAAATGTTGGTTACCTCAACTTCCATTTCTTCTTTATTAACATCAAAGTGGATATTTCTGTTATTCTTAACTGACTTGAGCTTGATTCTGGCATCAATATCCATTCGTTTTGCCCATCTTTTTTCCTGATTACCAGTGTCCATATTAACCTCCTAGCAGATAAACATTGCATCACCGAAACTGAAAAATCTGTATCTTTCTTTGACTGCAGTTTCATATGCGTTCATAATATTATCTCTTCCTGCAAGTGCCGAAACAAGCATTATCAGCGTTGATTCAGGAAGATGAAAATTAGTAATAAGGCAGTCAATAGCCTTAAATTTGTAGCCCGGATATATGAAAATATCCGTGTCTCCGGATCTGGCAGGTATTGTGCCGTCATCCGCTGCTGCCGACTCAAGTGTCCTGCAGCTTGTGGTTCCCACTGCGATTACACGTCCTCCTGCGGCTCTGGTTCTGTTAATTGTATCTGCCGCTTCCTTAGATATATTAAAAGTCTCCGTGTGCATATGGTGTTCCTCTATCTTATCAACCTTCACAGGTCTGAAAGTTCCGAGGCCAACATGCAATGTAATGCTGACTACATTAACACCTTTTTCTTTAATCTTTTCAAGCAGCTCCTTCGTAAAATGCAATCCGGCTGTAGGTGCCGCTGCTGAGCCTTCATTTTTGGCATATACTGTCTGGTATCTGTTCTTATCCTGAAGCTTATGTGTAATGTAAGGAGGCAACGGCATCTGTCCTAACTTATCAAGTATCTCTTCAAAAATACCTTCGTAATGGAACTTAATCATTCTGTTGCCGTCTTCTATAACGTCCACAATCTCTCCGACAAGAAGTCCTTCACCGAATACAATTCTTGCACCGGTTCTTGCTTTCTTACCGGGTTTTACAAGACATTCCCATACATCATCCGCATTACGCTTAAGCAGCAGAACTTCTATAGCTGCACCTGTATCTTCCTTAATGCCCATAAGTCTGGCGGGAATTACCTTAGTATCGTTGATTACAAGGCAGTCTCCGGGATTGAGATAGTCAATTATATCTCTGAATATCTTGTGTTCAATTCTGCCGGTATCCTTATGTAATACCATAAGTCTTGAGGAAGAACGATCCTCCAGAGGGTCCTGTGCTATAAGTTCCTCCGGCAGATCATAGTTAAAATCTTTTAAATCCATAATTTCTCACTCTCTTAATATAATCATATTATGTATTATTTTGTATAAAAAATAAATAGTAAATCAGTACCATGCTTATGGTACATAAGTACAAGGCCATGTATTATCCGATAGTCCCTGCAATGTCTTTTTACCGCAAAAGCACACCGGATATATATCCGGTGTGCCGATAATCATTGAATTTTTGTAAATGAAGGCGAATACCTGAACCATGCTTTCGCAAGAATATTTTTCCTGCTGACATAAGTGTTTTTCCAATACCTTGAATCCTGTGAAATATTACGATTATCGCCTAACATAAAGTAGCATCCTTCGGGAACCTCATACGGTCCGAAGCTGCCCGTCATCGGTTCTTTGACATAATCTTCAACCATAGCCTCTCCGTTGATAATAAGCCTGCCATCGACAATCTCTATCTTATCACCGGGAAGTCCGATAACACGCTTTATGAATATCTGGCTCTCATCGTCCGGATACCTGAATATTACCACGTCTCCTCTTTCAGGCTCTTTAAAAAGATATGCCAGCCTGAATCCGATAAGCTTGTCACCTGTATTAATTGTAGACTCCATCGACGATGACGGAACGTGTGCATTAATTATAATGAACTTATTAAGAATAAATGCTATTCCAAATGCTATGGCAATTATCATAACATAAGTAAATATTTCTTTAACAATACGCCTTTTCTTCTCAGCATTATATTTCTTAATCTCTTCTGAATTATCGTTGCTTGAATCCACCATAAATTCAGTTTCGGACTCATCAAGGTCTATATCAAGATATTCTATATCTTCTGTCTCATTATTATTGTTCATATATATCCTGCAAAAATGTTATTTTGCAAGGAGTTTCAATATCTCGTTACTTCTTGCAATAAAAGCAGTCATCTGTTCAGGCTTAAGTGGCTCATGACTAAGCTTAGCCAGATCATATAATTGCTCGCATATCATTGTAACATTATCACTCTGTGGATTGTCAAGTACATATTTAACGAGTTCGTTATTGAGGTTAAGCACAAGTGTCTCTCCCGTCTCGCCAAACATTGACATATCCATACCTGAAGAAGCATACATCTTCATCATATCTGCCATTCTCTTTGATTCTTCATTAACGGTAATCATTGAAGATATATTCTTATCAACGAGCTTTTCTGCCTTAACGGTAAGCTTGTCGTTGTTAAGGGCTTTCTTGAATACTTCTGCAAGCTCTTCTCCTGCCTTGCTTAAATCTTCTTCAGATGTTTCTTCTTTAAATGTCTCAGACAAATCAGAATCAATGCTTAAGAATTTGACATTTTCATTCTTCTGTTCAAGATGTGTGATGAATGGCTGGTCAATGCTGTGTTTAAGAATAACCGCATCAATTCCCGCATCTTTAAACATCTTAATGTACTGACCCTGTTTAATTTCATCGGTAACATAAAATACTTTGTTTTCATGTTTTTCTTTATTCTCTTCAAGGCACTCAGGAAGTGTTAAATACTTGCCTTCAAGGTTCTTGAAAAGAATGTAATCCTTCATCTTGTCACAGAATTTATCATCCTTAAGGCATCCGAATTTAATGAATGGGCTTATGTCATCCCAGTATTTTTCGTAACTTTCCTTATCGGTCTTGCACATTCCTGAAAGCTTGTCGGCTACTTTTTTAGTAATATATTCTGATATCTTCTTAACAAATCCATCGTTCTGAAGTGCACTTCTTGATACGTTAAGAGGCAAATCAGGACAATCAATAACGCCTTTAAGCAACATGAGGAATTCAGGAATTACTTCCTTGATGTTATCAGCAACGAATACCTGATTGTTATATAACTTAATAATACCTTCTGCTGACTCAAATTCTATGTTAATCTTAGGGAAGTATAAAATACCCTTTAAGTTAAAAGGATAATCCATATTAAGATGAATCCAGAACAAAGGTTCTTTATAATCGTGGAATACTTTTCTGTAAAATTCCTTATATTCTTCGTCCGTACAGTCGTTAGGATGCTTTGTCCAGAGAGGAGTTGTATCACTTAATGAAACAGGTCTTTTGGCAATCTTATATCTCTCTGTAGCCGGTTCAACCTCTACCATCTTCTTATTGCCGTCCTCGTCTTCCTGTTCTTCAAGCTTAGCTTCTTTTTTAACTGTTTCAATGATTGTATCTGTATCAAGAAGCTCGTCCTTGTCAATCATCTGTGTCTTTTCTTCTGTATCGTCTTCGTTATCAAGATATATCTCATAAGGCATAAACGAACAATACTTGTCGATTACTTCTTTGGCTCTGAACTCATTAGCAAATTCTGTGCTGTCCTCGTTAAGATACAAAGTTATTGTGGTACCTACGGTATCCTTATTGCCGTCGCCCATGTCATATTCAGTTCCGCCTTCGCATTCCCAATGTACAGGCTTTGAACCTTCTTTATATGATAAAGTATCGATAGCTACTTTTTCTGCAACCATAAATGCTGAATAAAAGCCAAGTCCGAAATGTCCTATAATCTGGTCTTCATTAGTCTTGTCCTTATATTTTTCAAGGAAGGCCTCTGCTCCGGAAAAAGCAATCTGGTTAATATATTCATTAACTTCTTCCGCCGTCATACCAAGTCCGTTATCGGTAAATGTAATTGTTTTATTCTTGGAACTGACCTTTACATTAATGTTATATTTAATGTCATCGGGTTCATTATATTCACCCATAAGAGCTAATTTCTTAAGCTTGGTAATCGCATCACATCCATTTGAAATTAATTCCCTGAAAAAAATATCATGATCTGAATACATCCACTTCTTAATTATTGGGAAAATATTATCACTGTTTATTGAAAGATTTCCATGTTCTGTTGCCATTTAAAATCACTCCTTATAATAAAATTTCTTCTGAAGGATATAGTAATACTAATGTTTTCCAAAGTCAAGAAAAAATTAGCACTCATTTTATTTGAGTGCTAACAAAATTTTATTTAATTCCCCGGAACCGGCTTTTATGCTGCCAATATCAATCTTTTTCAGATATTTTTCATTAAAAAGAATATCTTTTTTCTCTGCAAGCTGTCTGAACTTATCTGCAAAAAGTTCTTCTCTCCTTTTTAGAACAATCTCGGATTTTCTTTTCGCTGTATCGCTTTCAATGTTGTCATTTATACATTTTATTATATAATAACCATACTCTGTCTCAACAACAGAACTTACCTGGCCTGTCTCAAGCTTATATGCGGCAGTCTCAAAGTCTTTATCATATATACCTTTATAAAATTCCATGCTATGGATGCTGTCATCACTTTGTTCTTCTGCCAGTGTCAAAAAATCGGTACCGTCTTCTATCTTCTGTAATGCCTCAGATGCTTTGTTCTCTGCCATTCTGTCCGTCACATCATCATTAACTGCAAAAAACATATATTGTACCGATATGGTTCTTGCTTCATCCGTGCTTACCTCGGTATCCACATCTTCCGTCATCGCATAAAAAGACTTCTCAGCAATCAAAAGCATCTGAAGCAGTTCTTCTACGTCCGCTTTATCAAATCCACTGTCTTCTGCGTAATCTTTTGCATATTCAGATATTCTTTCTTCCTCATCACCGGTAAGATTTATCTGCATATCATCTGCCATCATATTAAGATATATCACATTGCCTGCAAGAGTCTTTATATCAGATAAAAGATATTCTTCCATGGTCATATCACCCACAGACCTGCTCCATATCTCATTATTAAAAAGATCCTCATAGGAATATTTTCTTTCGGAAATTAGAATATCGGCATCCTGTACCGATATGCTGTAATTACCGCAGACCGCAAACCTGTTCTTCCCGGTACCTGTGGTAAATCTTATATTGGTGCAGCCCGTAGCACTTATAAGCAGGATTAATACCGCTAAAAGCCCTGCTATCTTATGCTTCAACATATAAAAACCTTCCATCAGGGAGTTTAAAGACCTCTAACTCATCAGTTATGTCACCTTCCAGGTCAATCCCTTCATCTTCAATATATTTTTTTAGTTCCTTTTCTGAAGAAAATACCTGAGCCATAATTTCTTCAAGGAATTCCATTGCTTCTTCCAGGCTTTCTGCCACAGGTTTTGGAAAAAGTTTTCCCTGTTCTTTTAAAAATACTTTACCGCATGCTTCGTCTATTTTCATAGCTTTATACCTCCATATTGTCTATTTCATGAATAAGCCTTGATACCGGCAGTCCCACAACATTGTTATAGTCGCCGTCTATCTTCTCAACATAAGCGGCAAACCTGCCCTGTATGCCATAAGCACCTGCTTTATCCATACATTCGCCTGTATCAATATATGCTTCTATCTGTTCTTTCGTCATATCGTATACATACACTTTGGTCTCACACGCGAAGTTCTTAACAATATCTCCGTCTGCACCGTGAAAGATAAGTGCTACTCCTGTATATACGCTATGCTGCCTGCCTTGAAGTCTGTCAATCATTCCGGCCGCCGTCGATTTGTCAGCAGGCTTGCCAAGAATCATTCCGTCAGCCACAACCACCGTGTCGGCACCTATTACCAGTGAATTGTAAGGTACTTTTGCCGCCACATCCGCCGCTTTGTCAAGTGCAAGCTGAATAACAGCCTTTTCAGGCGTTGTTGCTCTTATTATCTCCTGACATTCAGAAGGTATAACCTCATATTCTATTCCCACCTGTGATAACAAATCCCTTCGTCTTGGGGAATTGGAGGCGAGAATAACTTTGTAATTGCTGATATTCATTAGAAAACTCCTGTTGTATAAATTATCAGCTATAATTATACACTATTTTATCCAGCATTAAAAGCAATATCCGATACATTGATACCTCTGTTTTCAACAGGGGTAGAAAAAACTATCTGTGTGCTTGTTCTGCCGAATTTCTGGAGCTTGCCAATAAACTTGTCAAGTTTCATAGTGTCAGGAAAAGCAACTTTTATGAGCATTGAAAAATCTCCCGTAACACAGTTGCACTCAATTACGTTAGGACAGGCTTTTATAAAAGGATAAAATTCGTCCTTCTGTGTGGGTATTATTTCAAGATTAATAAATGCAGTAATGTGGAATCCGAGCTTTGTCTGGTTAATCCGGGCTTCATAGCTTGTGATTATATTTTCCCTTTCAAGGTGTTCTATCCTTGCGGATACGGCCGGCGAAGATAAATATACATGCTCTGCCAATGATTTTAACGGTATTCTTGCATTTTCCTGTAACAAATTAATTATTTTCTTATCGATATCATCCATAGTCTGTTCCTCCTAACGTAAAAAAAGGCGACAACAGAACTTTCGTCCTGATGTCACCTTCGACTATCATTAAACAATGCCATAATACATTATTTTATTTAATATTTCAAGTGTTTTTATTAAAAAAATTAACATCATATATTCATTGATATTAATTACGCAATCTGATACAATAAAATATATAAATTTTAAGGAGAACACACATGAACAGAGAAGATATTATTGACGGAACAGTAACACTCACTCTTGACAACGACGAAGAATTAGAATGCGAAGTTGTTTCTATTTTTGAGGCAGGTGATAGAGAATATATATCTCTTCTTCCACTCGGCGGCGAAGAAGAAGAAAACGGAGAAGTATTTATTTACCGTTTCAAGCTCTCCGAGGACGGCGAACCTGATCTTGAGAATATAGAGGACGATGCAGAATACGAAATGGCTGCAGATGCCTTTGACGAGGCTCTTGATAAGATGGAATTTGATGAAATCGTCGAAGAAGACGAAGAAGAATAAGTATTTCTGCAGATTGAAGAGAGAACGCCCCTGATATCCTTTTATACGATATCAGGGGTATTATTTTACTCTTCTGCTTTTTCTTTATTCATTATCTCATTTACAAAACGTGAAGTTTCCAGTGACTTATTGTATCTTTCTTTAGGGCAGAATATGTATAATTTTTTCTTTGCCCTTGTCATAGCTACATAAAACATACGCCTTTCCTCTTCTATATCCACATCAAAAACGGCTTTTTTATGAGGTGTTATGCCTTCATTGGCATCTATTATAAATACCGTATCATACTCAAGACCTTTGGAGCTGTGCATGGTTGTCATTGTAACGTAGTCTTTTAAATCCCTCTTTGTATGATTTTCTTTAAGTTCCTCGGTATACTTTTCTATGTATTCTCTCCAGTCGTCAAACTTAATGAAATCTTTGCTGCTTTCCATTATCTCATCCAATATATCCGAAAGTTCCTGTGGTTCAATACTATGGTTCTTTGCATATTCTTTTACATAGTCATCATATCCTACGCCTTTTCTAAGGTAATTTATCATAGCGTAGCAGGTCATATCGGACATTGCATTAAGTTCTCTTTCCATTTTTCTGATTCTGTTAATCATCCATGGCTTCTCTTCATAATATTTTTCGAGTTCGTCAAAACTAACTTCAGAATCTGTCACATAATCCCTGCCGATATATCTTAATGGCTTATTCATTATACGGATAAAATCAGCCCTTTTCCTTCCTCCCTCTGCTAATGTCATATATGTAAGTATATCTTTTGCTATCCAATGTTCAAAAATATTGGGAATTCCGTCTCTAAGTACAAATGGTATATTATTTTCCATAAATTTGCGGACAAGGGGAGCTGCCGTTACATTAGTTCTGAATAAAACTGCAAAATCGGCATATTGTTTTCCTGCATCCACAAAACTCCTTATTATTTTTACAATTCTGTCATATTCTTCATTGATATTATTAGTCTCTATAATATCAACCTTATCACCCTTTTCATTATCCGTATGTATGTTTTTGTCAAAACGGACCTTATTATTTCTGATAACATAACCTGATGCATCAACTATATTGGAAGTTGAACGATAATTAATATCAAGGATTATCTTTTCGGCTTCCGGATAATCTTTTTCAAAATTAAGCATAATTTCCGGTCTGGACCCTCTGAAACCATATATGCTCTGGTCATCGTCTCCCACTATAAAGATATTTCTCTCCGGCTCGGCTAACATACGGATTACATCATACTGGACCTTATTGATATCCTGGAATTCATCTATAAGAATATATTTATACCTCTGCTGCCATTTGAGAAGAATGTCCTTTCTCTGTAAAAAAAGTTCCCTGCAGTACAAAAGCATATCATCAAAATCAATGAGCCTCTTCCTTTTTAATTCACTTTCATATCTTCTGAATATACTTTTGAATTCTTCCTGCGGACAGTTTGTGGAGTAGTAAGCGTCTATATCTATTCCTTCTGTTTTAATACGGCTTATTTCTCCGGTAATAAGATTAATCGTCTCATTAATATCTTCCGTTTCGATATTACTTCTTTCAACCGCATCTTTTATTATCTGTTCCCGCACTTCATCCTTGATAATATTATCTACCGTGTAATTATAAGCATATTTTAATATGGAAAAATACACGGCATGAAAAGTGCCGAAGGTAACGGGAAGTTTTCTGCCGCAGAGTGCCGTAAACCTGTTTTTCATTTCTGTAGCTGCGGCTTTTGTAAATGTAATAACAAGTATTTCGGAAGGCTTAACATGGCAGTTATCTATAAGATATTTTACCCTGCCTGTTAAAACGGTGGTCTTACCGCTTCCCGGCCCTGCTAAAACAAGACACGCTCCTTTATTAAATTCTATTGCTTTTAACTGTTCATTGCTGAATTTCAAACATTTCTCCTGACTGCCTGTAACGGCAGATAATTCATAATTCTTAAATAAGCTGAAAAAAGCCCATTCCCAGAGACAGGTGAAAACACCTGCCTTGAGAATAAGCATTTTTATTTAAAGATTCCTTTTTTTCTCTTTTTGTCTTCGCGTTTGACGCCATTATTCATAGCCGTATCAAAATTAATCAATGCTTCACGCTGTTCCTCTGTAAGTCTTTCAGGTACTTTTACAACGAGTGTAACATAATGGTCACCTCTTACCTGACTGTTTCTTATGGAAGGAACACCTTTTCCTCTTAAACGAACCTTAGTGTCTGTCTGTGTTCCCGGTTTAACGTCATACTCGACCTGTCCGTCAACGGTTGCAATCCTTATGGTATTACCAAGTGCTGCATCCGCAAATGAAATAGGTACCGTTGAGTATATATTCATATCCTGTCTTTCAAAAACAGGATCTCTTGATATACTTACTTCAACAAGAATGTCTCCTCTTTCACCACCGTTAATACCCGGTTCACCTTTTCCTGCAAGTCTTACTCTCTGTCCATTATCAATACCCGCAGGTATGCTGACCTTAATTTTCTTTCTGTTAGAAATATAACCTGTACCATAGCAATCCGGACATTTTTCTTTAATTATCTTGCCTTTGCCTTTACAGTCAGGACATACGGTAACATTTCTAACCATACCGAATAATGACTGCTGGGTCATAACAACCTGACCGGAGCCTCCGCATTTTGAACATGTAACAGGCGAAGTTCCGGGCTTTGCACCACTACCGTTACACTTTGTACATGTATCTTTAAGGTTAAGATCCAGCTCCTTTTCACAGCCAAAAATAGCTTCTTTGAATGTAAGTTTTACGCTTGCAAGTATATTCGCTCCCTTAACCGGTCCGTTTCCGCCGCCTCTGCGGGTTCTTCCACCACCAAACAGGTCACCGAATATATCGCCGAACATGTCACCCATATCGCCAAAGTCGAAGCCACCGGCACCGCCGGCTCCTCCGCCATTTTCAAATGCAGCGTGGCCAAACTGGTCATACTGCTGTCTCTTCTGAGGATCACTTAAAACAGCATAAGCTTCAGAAGCTTCCTTGAACTTTGCTTCAGCTTCTTTGTCTCCGGGATTGGTGTCAGGATGATATTTCTTAGCCAGAACTCTGTATGCTTTTTTGATAGCTGCTTCGTCAGCGTCCTTTGACACACCTAAGACTTCGTAATAGTCTCTTTTATCTGCCATAACTAAATCCTCCACACAGATGCCTGCGAAAAAATCCGCAGGCACCATTTATCTTATAATCCTAAAAATTAAACTTCTCTGTAGTCTCCGTCAACAACATCATCTGCTGCTCCTGAGTTATTTCCCATATCAGGACCTGCACCGGCTCCCATATCAGGACCTGCTGCTCCGGCAGCTCCCTGTCCCTGTTCATAAAGCTTTGCAAATAATGTCTGTGCACTGTTCATAAGTTTATCTTTAGCAGCTTTAATTTCATCTACATCTGCATCAGTCATTGATTCAGGTGTTGTTCTGTCGATAACAGCTTTCAAAGCATTAAGATCTGCTTCAACGGCATCTCTATCGCTTCCTGAAATCTTATCGCCTACTTCATCAAGGGCCTTCTGTGTCTGGAATACCATTGAATCAGCTTCATTACGTGCTTCAATTCCTTCCTTACGTTTCTTATCCTGTGCTTCAAATTCTGCTGCTTCCTTTACAGCCTTTTCAATATCATCATCTGACATATTAGTGCCTGATGTAATTGTAATATGCTGTTCCTTACCTGTTCCAAGGTCTTTAGCTGATACATTAACAATACCGTTTGCATCAATATCGAATGTAACTTCAATCTGAGGAACACCTCTTCTTGCTGGTGGAATACCGTCAAGTCTGAACTGTCCAAGTGATTTATTGTCTTTTGCAAACTGTCTTTCACCCTGAAGTACGTTGATATCAACGGCTGTCTGGTTATCTGCTGCTGTTGAGAATACCTGACTCTTCTTTGTAGGAATTGTTGTATTTCTCTCGATAAGTTTTGTTGCAATACCACCCATTGTCTCAATTGAAAGTGAAAGTGGAGTTACATCAAGAAGAAGGATGTCGCCTGCACCTGCATCACCTGCTAATTTACCACCCTGGATAGAAGCACCTATAGCTACACATTCATCAGGGTTAAGACTCTTATTAGGTTCCTTGCCTGTAAGCTGTTTAACCTTTTCCTGTACACATGGTACACGGGTTGAACCACCGACTAAGAGTACCTTAGATATATCTGAGTAATTTAAACCTGCATCCTTCATAGCGTTCTGAACAGGAATTGCTGTTCTTTCTACAAGGTCATTTACAAGTTCTTCAAATTTAGCTCTTGTAAGGTTCATATCAAAATGCTTTGGACCATCGGCAGTTGCTGTAATGAATGGAAGGTTGATATTGGTTGTTGTTGCAGATGAAAGCTCTTTCTTAGCCTTTTCTGCTGCTTCCTTTAATCTCTGAAGAGCCATCTTATCTGTTGAAAGATCTACGCCTTCAGCTTTCTTAAATTCAGAAACCATCCAGTCAATAATCTTCTGGTCGAAGTCATCGCCACCAAGATGTGTATCACCGTTTGTTGAAAGAACTTCAATTACACCATCACCAATTTCAATGATAGATACATCAAATGTACCACCACCAAGGTCATATACCATTACTTTCTGTTCTGTTTCATTATCAAGACCATAAGCAAGTGCTGCTGCTGTTGGTTCGTTAATAATACGCTTTACATCAAGACCTGCAATCTTACCTGCATCCTTTGTTGCCTGACGCTGTGCATCATTGAAATATGCAGGAACTGTGATTACAGCTTCGCTTACTGTTTCACCAAGGTAACTCTCAGCATCTTTTTTAAGTTTCTGAAGAATCATTGCTGAAATTTCCTGTGGTGTATATTTCTTATCGTCTATAGTTACTTTATAATCTGAGCCCATATGTCTCTTAATAGAAGAAATTGTCTTATCAGCATTTGTTACTGCCTGACGTTTTGCAGGATCACCTACAAGTCTTTCTCCTGTTTTTGTAAATGCAACAACTGAAGGTGTTGTTCTGATTCCTTCTGTGTTAGCTATAACTACCGGCTTACCACCTTCCATTACTGCTACACAGCTATTTGTTGTACCTAAGTCAATTCCGATTATTTTACCCATGATAATTATCTCCTTTATATTAATTTGCTACTTTAACCATACTATGTCTTACAACGGTATCTCTATATGTGTATCCCTTTTGTAAAACTTCTGCTACTTCATTCTCACCGAATGCTTCATCTTCCACATGCATCACTGCATTGTGGTAATCAGGATTAAATTCTTTGCCGCAGGCATCTATCTCTTTAACCCCGACATCTTCAAGCACTTTTGTGAGTTGTCTGTAAATCTTATCCATTCCTTCGGCTACAGGCGTTGCCTTGTCATCCTCAGGAATTGTGGCAAGACCTCTTTCAAAATTGTCCACGACCGGAAGTATCTTTTCGATTACGTCCTTTGCTCCGATTTCATACATTGCGGCTTTTTCTTTTTCAGTTCTCTTTCTAAAATTATCAAACTCAGCCATTGTTCTTCTGTATTTGTCGTTAAGTTCTTCTATAAGAATATCCTTCTGGTCTTTCTTATCTTTTTTCTTTTTGAAAAATCCCTTGCTTTCTTCAGCCTCATTACCTGTTTCTTCTGTCTCGGCTGTTTCAGTCACTTCTTCAGTATCCTCTGTAATTTCTTCTGTATCCGTTACAGGTTCTTCCTTCTGAAGTTCTTCATTATCCATCTTATTTTCCTCAGCCACGTTCTCGCCACCTTTCTAATCTTTAAACACATCGTCAAGCTGTGTCTTAATTGTCTTCATTGTCTCAACAACCTTCTCATAGTCCATTCTCTTAGGGCCTATGATACCAATTGTTCCCTTAGCGCCATCACTTAATTCGTATGTTGCAGTAACTACACTGCAATCCTTCATGCTGGCTACCGGTGTCTCCTCACCGATATACACCTTGATGTCGCCGTCACCATCTGTCTCAAGAGAGTCATTCACAAGATTGGTCAGAGTCTTTTTCTCTTCCAGTGTGTATATTAACTCACTTGCCTTGGAGTTGTCGCTAAGCTCCGGATATTTAAAAATATTCGTAGCTCCGCTTGTATATATCTGAAGGTCCTCCTCGCTGCCTGCCGTAACGGCTATTGCATCAAGGATGTCACGAATCAGCACACCATATTCTCCTGCCTGGGCTGTCATCCTGGATATAATTGAAAGATTAATTTCTTCAAGTGTAAGTCCATTAACAGAAGTATTAAGTAAAATATTAAGCTTAAGGCAGCTTTCTGAATCCAACTCGGTTTCATTCTCGATTATTGTATTCTTAATTGTATTGCCTTCAAGCACCAGCACTGCAAGAATCTTACCCGGTTCAAGCTGTGATATCTGGATAAATTTAATTGTCCTTCCTTTCTTGACCGGAGCAGCTACCATTGTTGCATAATTAGTATTGACAGCCAGTGTCTTTGCCACATTCTGAAGCATTTCTTCGACTCTGTCTACTTTTTTGAAAAGAAGATCTTCACGCTTATTAAGCTCGCTTTCCTTTTCATTAAGTTCCTGCTCCTTCGCTTTCATCATATCATCTACATATAATCTGTAGCCTGCATCGGAAGGAATTCGTCCGGCTGAAGTATGAGGCTGGATTATATAACCCATCTCTTCCAGATCTGACATCTCATTACGGATGGTCGCCGGACTAAGCTGTAAATCTGTATACTTGGATATGGTTCTTGAGCCAACAGGCTCTCCGGTATCAAGGTAATTCTGAATAACTGCTTTGAGAATTTTCATTTTTCTCTCATTCATTTCCATAAACCATATCCTCCTTTTATTGTTAGCACTCATTAGATTGGAGTGCTAATATTTTTTCTAAACATAAAATATCACTTCTATATATATTTGTCAACACATAAAATAAAAGAATTCCAAATTTTTTTTTGGAATTCTTTTATACTTTGTTACATATTATTAATTCTGTCTTCTATATATCTCTCAAGACCCTTTGCGGTAAGTTCTTCGCCGAGTTTGCTGCTGTTAATGCAGATATCGTAATTTCTTGAATCACCCCATTTAAAATCAGAATGACGGTTATGATAATTCTTTCTTGTCTTATCATGTCTTCTTCTTTTAGTCTCGGCTTCTTCTTTACTGATATTAAATACTCTCTGCAATCTTGCTATCTTAGATTCCTTGTCGCCTACAACAAATATTGATATAAGTCCCTTGTTATCCTTAAGAACGGTTTCAGCACATCTTCCTACTATAACAAAAGACTCTCCGCTTGCAGCCTTTTCTCTTATAAAATCAAACTGCATTTCGGTAATTATTTCTTCTATAGAATTGGTATATGCACCGACTCTTCTGGAAAGATATGTTTTTTTTGGTTTCTCGTCGTACTTTTCAAGATATTCAATCTTAATATCTTTTTCTCTGGCAATTTCATCAAGCAGACTTCTGTCATAAAGGTTAAGTCCCATATCATCCGCTATTATCTTAGCTATCTCATGTCCGCCTGAGCCGTACTCTCTGCTTATAGCAATAATAACCTGTTTGTCCATAATGTGCCCCCTTTTAGCAATATCTGATAAAAATCGCAATCATAGAAATAAGTACCACTATAATAGTAGCAGGTGCTGCTGCTTTACAATACTTACCCCATCCGATTATGTGACCATTCTTCGCTGCTACAGAAGTACCTACAACATTAGCGGATGCGCCTATCGGAGTTGCACTTCCTCCGATATCAGTACCCATTGACAATGTCCATGCAAGTGTATGGAGCACTCCCATACTTCCCGTTGGATCTATTGTTGCCGCAAGGTTTCTGATTACGGGAACCATTGTTGCCGCAAACGGTATATTATCAACAAATGCACTTGCAAATGCAGATACCCATATAATAATAGCAACCATAACCATAAGATTACCGCCACTTACCTTTTCTATGAAGTGTGCAATCTTAACAAGGATACCCGTCTGTTCAAGGCCACCTACAACCATAAAGAGTCCTACAAAGAACAATAAAGTCTTATAGTCAACCTTCTTCAACAGGGTTGGTGCATCTTTAAAGAATACCAATAACGTTATAATAGCTATTACAGCTCCTATAAAAGAAACAGTAAGGTGCGTCTGTGCATGTGTTACAAGTAATGCAACCGCACAGCCAAAAATTACAGACGCAGCTATGAATTCTTTCTTATTGGTAATGGCATCCTTAGGATCAGGAAGTGTACCAGGGTCAATAGGTCCTTCTGACCCTTTCATAAGTTCCTTTCTGTAAACAAGGAAGAAATATAATACCACTATTATAAGGCTTATTCCTGCAATAAGTCCAGTATTTGTTAAAAAATCTGAAAATGAATATCCAAAGGATGTTCCGATTATGATGTTAGGCGGATCTCCGCACATTGTTGCCGAGCCTCCGAGATTTGCACAGAATATTTCTGACAAAATCATAGGTACCGGATTAAACTTAAGCAGTTTTGCAAGTTCTACGGTTACTGCCGCAAGGAATAAAATTACGGTAATACTGTCGATGAACATTGCAAGAAATGCTGACATTATCATAAATGAAATAAATAAAGGTATGGTTTTGTATTTTACAAGTTTGGCAAGTTTAAGACACAGCCATCTGAAAAAGCCTGCTTTTGCCATTCCTTCAACCATTATCATCATACCGGCAATAAAAATTATTGTAGACCAGCTTATTCCGGATGATTCCTCCTCTTTTGTGGAATACCAGAAATTGGATGTAAATATGCTTTTAACATTGAGTGTATTTACAATGGCACTACCATTGTGCATAATAAGTCCAAACACTACACCTAATGTTAATATGCCGCACGCAAGTGTTACATAATGACGTTCAATTTTATCCATTATAATAAGTACAAACATCAGTAAAAAAATTGCAACGGCAGCTATCTGAGCTATAGTCATGCTTTTCTACCTCTTTTCTTGACTTCTTTTATACACAGTTTCAAATGATAGCACAATTTATAAAAAATTGTAATACTTTTTTATTATATTTTTAAGAAAAAAAACCGCTAAAGTTTGTCAACTTTAACGGTTTTCATTTTTAATTATATTTATCTGTTTTTAAAATTTTATTAGCATTTTCAATCTGTTCTTTTGTAGGAGGTTCAACGCCTTCAAGTGAATATGGTATTCCAAGATTTTCCCACTTCTGTATGCCAAGTGTGTGATATGGTAAAACTTCAACTCTTGATACATGATGAAGTGTGTCGATAAACTTAGACAGTTCTTCAAGCTGTTCATCCCTGTTACTGAAAAATGCTTCTCCTGTATTAAAAGTGTCAGGAACAAGAACGTGTCTTATCCACATCTCCTTACCGATTTCATCTAAATATTTCGCGCAGTCCAGAATGTTGTCAACAGTCTGTCCGGTAAGTTTCTTATGACCCTCTCTGTCAATATTCTTTATATCTAACATCACAAGGTCAGTATATTTCATTAATTCGTTAAATTTACTTATGAAAGGTTCTTCCCTTGTAAATGGATTCGCCGATGTATCTAATGTTGTATGAACGCCTTTTGCTTTTGCAAGTTTAAAGAATTCTGTAACAAATTCAATCTGAAGTAATGGTTCTCCGCCACTTACGGTTATTCCACCGTTTAATTTACCGTTTCTCATCCAATATGGTTTATACCGGTATGCCCTTTTAAACAAATCTTCAGGAGTCCACATCTCGCCTCCATCCATGCTCCATGTTTCCGGATTATGGCAAAATTTACATCTCATTCTGCATCCCTGCAAAAAAACAATATATCTGACTCCGGGTCCGTCAACAAGGCCAAATGTCTCTAATGAATGTACTCTTCCTTCCATTTTTTAACTCCTTTTTGGTTATTTATAAATAAAGGGGTTTTGAACTGTAGGTTCAAAACCCCTTTTCATACTATATAGTATATCCTATTTTTTAAAGTCTAGCATGACATGTTCTTGCGATTACATCATCCTGCTGTTTCTTTGTAAGGCTGATGAACTTAACAGCATAACCAGATACACGAATTGTAAAGTTAGCATACTCTTCTTTCTCTGGATGAGCCTGTGCATCAAGTAACTTATCCTTTGTAAATACGTTTACATTAAGGTGATGAGCACCCTGATCGAAGTATCCATCCATTACCTGTACAAGGTTATTAACCTGTTCTTCTTTGCTATGTCCAAGAGCATCTGGGTTAATTGTCTGTGTATTAGAAATACCATCAAGTGACCAGTGATATGGAATCTTAGCAACTGAGTTAAGTGAAGCAACAAGACCATTCTGTTCTGCACCATAGCTTGGTGATGCACCAGGGCTGAATGGAGTGAATGCTGCACGTCCGTCAGGCATAGCACCTGTAGCTTCTCCGTATACAACGTTAGATGTAATAGTAAGAAGTGATGTTGTAGGTTCTGAATTACGGTATGTATGACGACGTTTAATCTTCTCTAAGAATGTCTTTAATACCCAGATACCGATATCATCAGCACGGTCATCATCATTACCATATTTAGGGAAATCACCTTCAACTTCAAAGTCTTTTGTAATTCCTTCTTCATCACGGATTACTTTAACCTTAGCATATTTGATAGCACTAAGTGAATCAATAACATGTGAGAATCCTGCAATACCTGTTGCAAATGTACGACGTACATCTGTATCGATTAATGCCATCTCAGCTGCTTCATAGTAATATTTATCATGCATATAATGGATGAGGTTGAGTACGTTAACATAAATATCTGCTAACCAGTCAAGCCAGGTTTCATATGCGTCACGAACCATCTTGTAATCTTCTTCACCGCTAAGTACTTCCTTATCGATCTTCTGAAGCTTTGGTCCACACTGGATACGATGTTTCTCATCAAATCCACCATTGAATGCGTAAAGTAATGTCTTACCAAGGTTAGCTCTTGCACCGAAGAACTGGATTTCCTTACCTGTCTGTGTAGCAGATACACAGCAGCAGATTGAGTAATCATCGCCCCATACAGGCTTCATTACATCATCATTCTCATACTGGATTGAGCTTGTCTCAATTGAGATATGAGCTGCATATTTCTTGAACTGTTCTGGTAATGCACTAGAATATAAAACTGTAAGGTTAGGTTCTGGTGAAGGTCCCATGTTCTCAAGTGTATGAAGGAATCTGTAGTCAGTCTTAGTAACCATTGAACGACCATCCATTCCGATACCGCCAACTTCAAGAGTAGCCCATGTAGGATCTCCTGAGAATAACTGGTTGTATGAAGGAATTCTTGCGAACTTAACCATACGGAATTTCATTGTCATATGATCGATGATTTCCTGAGCTTCTGATTCTGTAAGAACACTATTAGCTAAATCTCTTTCAAAATAAATATCAAGGAATGTAGAAACACGTCCTACAGACATTGCTGCACCGTTCTGTGTCTTAATAGCTGCAAGGTAACCGAAGTATAACCACTGGCAGGCTTCCTTAGCATTCTTAGCTGGTAATGAAATATCATAGCCATAGCTCTTAGCCATTTCTTTCATTCCCTTTAATGCAGTAATCTGCATAGCGATTTCTTCACGAAGTCTGATTACATCATCGTACATGTTACCGCATCCACAATTAGCCTTATCAGCTTCCTTCTGTGCAATAAGGTAATCAATACCATATAATGCAACTCTACGATAATCGCCTACGATACGTCCACGTCCGTATGTATCAGGAAGACCTGTTACTACGTGTGTCTTACGAGCTAATTTCATTTCATTTGTATATGCTGCGAAAACTGCATCATTATGTGTTGTCATGTAGTTCTCGAATACGTACTTAAGTTCAGGATTGATTTCATATCCGTAGCTTTCTGCTGCCTGCTCTGCCATTCTGATACCACCATATGGCATAAAAGCTCTCTTTAAAGGCTTGTCTGTCTGAAGACCTACAACCTGTTCAAGATCTTTCATTGATTCATCAATATATCCAGGTCCATATGCAGTAAGTCCTGATACAACTTCTGTTTCACAGTCAAGAACGCCACCTTTTTCACGTTCTTCTTTCTGTAATTTCTGTAATGCACCCCATAACTTATTAGTTGCGTCTGTTGGTTCAGCCAGGAATGACTCATCGCCATCATATGGCTTATAATTCTTCTGAATGAAGTCACGAACGTTAACTTCTTCTCTCCAGATACGGCCTTCAAATCCAGCCCACTGTTCCATGTCTAACATTAGTATATCCTCCTTAATAGTAGTAACTTTTATGTTCACTTAGAAGTATAACATTATAAAATATCCCGTGCAATATTTATTTAAGAAAAAAGTGTATTTTAGCAAATACAATTTAATACAATTTTTACTAATTGTTCTATTTTAAGTACAAAAAATAGCAGTCAATAAAAAAAACAGTCAAAAGACTGTTTTTAAAAGCTCCCTGAGTAGGGCTCGAACCTACAACAACTCGGTTAACAGCCGAGTGCTCTACCATTGAGCTATCAAGGAATATCAACTTTCACAAGGTATGATACCACATTCCGGTTAAAATATCAAGCATAAAATACCGGAAGTTCATAAGAACTTCCAGTATATTATTCATAAATTACTTTAAGTTAGCCTTAGCTGCATCAGCAAGCTTTGTAAATGCTGCTGCATCATTAACAGCTAATTCTGCAAGCATCTTTCTGTTCATTTCGATTCCTGCTGTCTTAAGACCGAACATAAACCTGCTGTATGAAAGTCCGTTCATTCTTGCTGCAGCATTGATTCTTGCAATCCATAACTGTCTCATCTGTCTCTTCTTCTGCTTTCTGCCAGCATATGCTGATGTTAAAGCTCTCATTACAGACTGTTTTGCAATTCTATACTGTTTAGATCTGGCTCCTCTGTAACCTTTAGCCAGTTTTAAAACTCTGTTATGTTTTTTCTTAGCGTTTAATCCGCCTTTAACTCTTGCCATTATATTTTCCTCCTAAAATTAATTGAACCATCAAATTAGATGTATGGTAAAATCTTCTTCATGTTCTTTTCATTTGTTGAGTCAACAAGAGCTGCTTTTCTAAGATTTCTCTTTCTCTTTGTTGTCTTCTTTGTTAAGATGTGGCTCTTATAAGCTTTGTTTCTTTTTAATTTGCCTGAACCGGTAACTTTAAAACGCTTAGCTGCGGCTCTGCTTGTCTTCATTTTTGGCATAATAAAAATCCTCCTTAAAAATATCTGATTTGTATTTTAACGTTTCTCAGCTAAAATCATTGCCATGCTTCTGCCCTCGACTTTGGCAGGTTTCTCTATTACTGAACAGTCAGCAAGCTGCTCTGCAAAATCATCAAGAATATGTTTATTCGATGACATATGAGCTAATTCCCTTCCTCTGAATCTCAAGGTTACCTTAACCTTATCACCCTTCTCAAGGAATTTTCTTGCAGCATTAACCTTCGTATTAAGGTCATTGCTTTCGATATTAGGTGAAAGACGTACTTCTTTGATTTCAACAGTCTTCTGTTTCTTGCGTGCTTCCTTTTCCCTACGAATCTGTTCGTACTTATACTTTCCGTAATCGGCAATCTTGCATACAGGTGGCTGTGCTGTAGGAGCAATCTTAATCAAATCAAGTTCTGCTTCCTGTGCAAGCTTATATGCTTCCTTAGATGACATCACTCCTATCATCTCTCCGTTTTCGCCAATTACACGAACTTCTTTGTCTCTGATCTGTTCATTAATCATTAACTCGCTAATGGTAGTGTACCTCCAATAAAAAAGTGCGGATAGAATAATATCCGCACACAAATAACATACTTAATGTCTGATGTATATAACCCTTGACCTTAGGCTGGGGTGAGAGCGGATACTCTTCTTTATTTTTACAACTTCTACAATATATCATTCTTTCTTATGTATGTCAAGATATTTTTTTGGCTAAAATATAAACCTAAAATAAAAATCAGGAGGCATATATGAAATATATAATTACCACGGACAGTAATTGTGATCTTCCGGAAGCCTTTTACAAAGATAATAATATTCCGGTTCTTCCAATCTGCTATTACATGGACGGAGTTATTTACGGTAAAAAAAACACTCTGCCCCTGTCAGAATTTTACCACAGAATGCGAAATGGCGAAAGTGCCAAAACCACAGCCCCAAATATAGTGGAAACAAAAGCTTTTTTTGAAGACTGTATAAAGGTATGTAAAAATATTGTCCACATTGCTTTTTCTTCGGCTTTAAGCTCAACCTGCCAGAATGCCGTAATTGCATCAAAAGAAATACAGGATGAATATAAGGACGTAAAAATTACCGTAATTGATTCATTGTGTTCATGCATGGGTGAAGGAATGCTTTTATATAAGGCTGTATCAAATAAAAATAACGGCATGTCCTACGATAATCTTATTGAATACCTGAACAACGTCAAAACCCATATAATACATCTTTTTACGGTTGATGATCTGCACTACCTTCATAACGGCGGACGGCTTTCAAAAAGTGCCGCAGTTTTAGGAAGCATTATCAATATCAAACCTATATTATTTGTGGATAACAACGGTGAGTTAAAGCTGACCGATAAGGTAAGAGGCAGAAAAAAATCCCTTTTATATCTTATCAGTAAAACAATATCCGATATATCTCCCCATGGGAAGGACATTGTAATGATAAGCCATTGTGACTGCGAAGAAGATGCCATGTATATATACAGCCATCTTAAAGAAAACATTGATATAAAAGAAATAATGGTAAACCAGATAGGTCCCACAATCGGTTCCCATTCCGGTCCCGGAACTCTGGCGGTATACTACGAAAGTTCTTCAAGAGAATAAAAAAATGCTGTGAAACTCCCTTTATAAGGTATTTCACAGCACATTTTTTATTTTATTATTTTAAATCCTTTGTAATATCTTAGCCATGCTTTTGCAAGAATTGCCTTTCTTGTTACGGGTCCCCATACTCTCGAATCCGATGAGTGGTTACGGTTATCGCCCATCATAAAATACTCGTTATCGCCAAGGACTATTTCCTGATAATTTTTCACATCATTGGCGTTGGGTTTTTCGTTCCACCAGTCAGAATTGTCAATACATTCTTCTTTGCCGTCTTCATTTTTAAGATATGCAACACCTTCTTTAATAACTATAGTCTCGCCGGGAAGCCCTATTACTCTCTTTATATAAAGCTGGCCTGCATCCTCACCGGTTGCTTCCGGAGCTTTGAATATGACAACATCTCCTCTTTTAGGATCCGTAAAATAATATGGTATACGCAGTCCTATAAGGCGGTCACCAACATTAACCGTGCTGACCATTGATCTTGTTGGAATAACAGCGTTGATGATAACAAACTTGCAAAGTAAAAAAGCTATAAGTGCACCAATTGCAATAACCCTGACATATTCCAATACAACTTTCCATCCGGATTTTGCTTCATCTTCTTTTTTGTTCTTATGTCCGGTTATTATCTTTTCCTTTTCTTCATCCGCTTCTGCTTTTTCAAGCATTTCTTCCACTTCACTGAGTTTTGCCATTATCTTTCACCTTATATTATTTAAAATATTCTACACCTGATTCAAAAATCTTAAGATCCTGATCTCCGTAGATATTAATTGCAACAGAATCTCCGCGTCTTTCAGCATGTGCCATCTTACCGAATATTCTTCCGTCAGGGCTTGTAATACCTTCAATTGAGCAATAAGAACCGTTTACGTTCCACTCCTCATCCATTGTCGGATTACCATCAAGGTCTACATACTGTGTAGCAACCATTCCTTCCGCAAAAAGCTTATCAAGCCACTCTTTATTGGCAACAAATCTACCTTCACCATGAGATGCAGGGCTGCAGTATGTTCCGCCAAGTGTTGCTTTAGCAAGCCATGGCGATTTATTGGAAACAACTTTTGTATATACCATCTTAGAGATGTGACGTCCTATTGTATTCATTGTAAGTGTAGGTGAGTCTGCTGACTGCTCTGTAATCTTTCCGTAAGGCACAAGTCCAAGTTTAATAAGTGCCTGGAAACCATTACATATACCGAGGGCAAGTCCGTCACGTTCGTTGAGAAGTTTCTCAACAGCTTCTTTGATTCTGGCATTTCTGAATGCTGTGGCAAAGAACTTAGCTGAACCATCAGGTTCATCACCTGCGGAAAATCCGCCAGGGAACATAATAATCTGTGCTTTGTTGATTGACTTTTCAAATTCTTCTACAGACTCTCTTATGTCATCTGCTGTAAGATTTCTGAATACCTTTGTAATTACATCCGCACCGGCTCTTTCAAATGCCTTTGTGCTGTCGTATTCACAGTTAGTGCCCGGGAATACAGGAATAAATACTGTAGGCTTTGCAATTTTATTTTTACAAATATAAATCTCTTTTGCATTATATACAGGTGTATCAAGCTTTTCTCCACCCTTAACGGCAATTGTTGGGAATACCTTCTCAAGAGGCTTTTTCCATGTGTCAAGTGCTGTCTTAATGTCTATTGATACATTTCCGTATTCAAAAGCTGCCTTATCATTGACAAATCCTATCACACGGTAATCTCCTGTAAGGGCAGATACCTTATCGGCAGGTACTTCTGCAACTATACATCCGTATTTTGGTGCAAAAAGTTCTGCTGCGTCAACATCTTCGTTAATTGTTACGCCTAACATATTACCGAATGCCATTTTGCTGACTGCCGGAACAATTCCCTTGGCATTAAGTGTATATGCGCTGACGATGTTATGCTTTGCAATTGCGTCGGCAACATTTGTAAACATTTCCATAACCTGTGCATATACAGGTATATCGAATTTGTCCCTCTTAATCTCAAAAAGAACAAGTACATTACCGGCTTTTTTAAGTTCAGGAGTGATAACATCTTTTTCACTTGCGGTATCAACTGCAAATGATACAAGTGTATTAGGTACATCAAGGTCATTAAAGGTTCCTGACATACTGTCCTTACCGCCGATTGAAGGAAGTCCGAATCCCATCTGGGCTTCAAAAGCACCGAGAAGAGCTTTCATAGGTTCACCCCAACGTGTCTTGTCTTCTGTCATTCTTCTGAAGTATTCCTGGAATGTAAATCTTATCTTTCTGTAATCACCGCCGGCACATACAATCTTTGCCATAGATTCAACTACTGCGTATATTGCACCATGATAAGCGCTCCATGATGAAAGATATGGGTCAAATCCGTAACTCATCATTGTAACCATATCTGTCTTTCCCTTTAATACAGGAAGTTTGGCTACCATTGTCTGTACTTCCGTAAGCTGGTATTTACCGCCGTAAGGCATATATACGGAACCTGCACCGATAGAGCTGTCAAACATTTCAACAAGACCCTTCTGTGAACATACATTAAGATCTGAAAGTGTCTTAAGCCATTCTGCCTTAACATCCGTTACAGGCTTTGCGTTGAAAAGATTATCTTTTTCCGATGGCATTTCAACTACAACGTCCGTTTCCTGATGGGCACCGTTAGTATCAAGGAATGCCCTGCTTATATTTACAATGTCTTTGCCTCTCCATGTAAGCACAAGACGTTTTTCTTCTGTTACTACAGCAACTTCTACTGCTTCAAGATTTTCTTCATTGGCATATTTTAAGAAATCCTTAACATCCTTAGGATCCACAACAACTGCCATTCTTTCCTGTGATTCGGAAATAGCAAGTTCTGTTCCGTCAAGACCTGCGTATTTCTTAGGAACTTTATCAAGGGATACCTTGAGTCCGTCTGCAAGTTCTCCGATTGCAACAGATACGCCGCCCGCACCAAAGTCATTACATTTTTTGATAAGTTTTGATACTTCAGGTCTTCTGAAAAGTCTCTGTATCTTACGTTCTGTAGGTGCGTTACCTTTCTGTACTTCAGCACCGCAGGTATCAATGGATTTTTCTGTATGTGCCTTAGAAGAACCTGTAGCTCCGCCACAGCCGTCACGTCCTGTTCTTCCACCGAGAAGAATGATGATATCTCCCGGATCAGAAGTCTCTCTTATAACATCTTTTCTTGGAGCAGCACCCATAACGGCACCGATTTCCATTCTCTTGGCTGCATAATTAGGATGATAAATTTCTTTTACATATCCTGTAGCAAGACCTATCTGGTTACCGTAAGAGCTGTAGCCATGTGCAGCTTCCCTTACAATCTTCTTCTGAGGGAGCTTGCCTGCCATAGTCTTATCAAGGGATAATGTTGGGTCTGCAGCACCTGTGACACGCATTGCCTGATATACATAAGTACGTCCTGAAAGCGGATCTCTTATAGCACCTCCAAGACATGTTGCGGCGCCACCGAAAGGTTCGATTTCAGTAGGATGGTTATGTGTCTCGTTTTTAAAATTAACAAGCCATTCTTCTGTCTTTCCGTCAATTTCAACAGGAACAACTATACTGCAGGCGTTAATCTCATCAGACACTTCCATGTCATCAAGTTTGCCTTCTTTTTTAAGTTTTTTCATTGCAAGAAGAGCTATGTCCATAAGGCATACGAATTTATCGTTACGTCCTGCATACACATCTGCAAATGTATTTTTATAATCCTCAAAGGCTTTTTCAATAGGCTCTTTGTAATATCCGTCCTCAAACTTAATATTCTTAAGTTCTGTTGAGAAAGTCGTATGACGGCAATGATCCGACCAATATGTATCAAGAACCCTGATTTCTGTCATTGAAGGGTCTCTGTGTTCTTCATTCTTAAAATAATTCTGTATATGAAGGAAATCCTTAAAAGTCATGGCAAGACCAAGTGACGAATATAAATCGTGAAGTCTGTCTTCGTCCATATCCTTAAAGCCGTCAAATACGATTACATCCGCAGGCTCCGGGAATACAGTTACAAGAGTCTCAGGCTTTTCAATGTCTGCTTCCCTTGAATCAACAGGATTAATGCAGAAATTCTTGATTCTGTCAAGTTCATCCTCAGTAAGGTTGCCTTCGATTGCATAAATAACTGCTGTTTTGATAACAGGTTCTTCATCTTCTTTTAACAATTTGATACACTGTACGGCACTATCGGCTCTCTGGTCAAACTGTCCCGGTAAAAATTCAACACCAAAGACATGTTCATTATCATTATGGGTAAAATCTTCCTCATATACATAATCAACAGGTGGCTCTGAAAAAACAGTTACAAGTGCTTTTTCATATGTTTCTTTTGTGATATTTTCGATGTCGTACCTGATTAATACTCTGACATTGGTTACAGTATTAATGTTGAGATAGCTGCTTATTTCTTCACTAAGCTCCTTTGCCTTAACTGCAAATTCAGGCATCTTTTCAGAATAAACTCTCTTTACCTTACTCATGGTATTCTCCTTTATGTTATATATTATTCATGTAATCTTCGGATTACTTTGCAAACTACCGCATCTTCCATAACTGTAGGGCCTGTATAAGTAAAAAATACAAGACCCTCCGTAGGTGATGTTACCTGATTTATTACTTCACCTTCATACGGATCTATTATCTCGCCTATAACGCTGCCTCTGTATACAGGGTCTCCCGGACTAATCACCCGCCTGTAAAGACCGGATACCTCGGACTTAATGGACGTAAGGTCATCTTCATTGATAACCTCCGCAATATATCCGCTGTGATTGTTATATTTGATTATTCCCATTCTTGTTAAAAATCTGAGAATAGATGCAACTGCCTGTCTTGCAGAAACATCATCTATATAATCAGTGCAGGTTGTGTACAGTGAAAAAGCACTTGTACCGCTCATCTGCCAGTTATAATTAAGAGTTGTCGTATCCATAGGCTTAGGTTTTCTGATTACAACAAAAGGCAGTCCGAAAAGGTTAGCCAGACTCGGATTCTGGAAACCTGTCTCCATCATTCTTATATGTGGTACAAAATTACCGGGCATATAAAAACTTGTAAGCTGTATTCCGTAGCTGAAGCCTTTTATTACATCCATTAAATTGGCCGCTATCTGCTGTGTAGTGTCTCCGTTAATAAATCCGGGGAATTTTCTGTTAATATCCGAATCGTCTAACGGCCAGAATCTCTTGTCTATATTAGTGGCATACTGATTAATGCACGGAATAATAAGTATCTCCTTGCCATTTGCAATCTGTCCATGTTCCTCTAACTTCTTAAGTTCTTTGATAAGCTGTGAACATATATATGTCTGCTGGTATTCATTGCCTCGCATTGAACCGACAACACATGCTGCCCTGTCTCCCTGTCCAAAGGTAAAACCTGTTATTTTGAAATCTTCCCTGTAGATTCCTTCAAGAGTATACAATACTTCTCTACGCATCAAGTCCACCTCCGTCATGCTCCGCACATATTCGTGCCACAATAGCTCCTTTATATACAACAGGATGTTCCCTAAGTGTGAACAGGAAACCGTCTTTAGGTGATATTATGTCTTCAAGTATCTCTCCGGTAAGCGGGTTAACTATCTTACCTATATATGTTCCTTTACGGATATGCACACCCAGTTCTTCCACATCTTCAAGGATAAAAAGACCCGATCTTGTGGTATGGATTGCGGATACATCACCCTTATGGGCCACAATAGGTTCCCTGATTTCATCGGTTATATCCCCTTTCCATATTCCAAGTTCTTTCATAAGTCTTAAAATACCTGTAAGTGTCTGTCTTGCATATTTCCTTGAAATTCTTGACCCTGCTCCCATCTCAACAACCAAAGAAGGAACACCAAACATATTAAGACAGTTGGCAAGTGAAGATTCAAGATATGCTGCCGATGACAATGCCCATATTATGTCGGCATTCATAAGCTTTGCATAAGGAAGCAGTTTTTCAAAAAGTTCAGGGCTTAATCTTACCTGTGGAGCTTCCTTTATAAAAATATTGGAAGAATGTACATCAACACACATATCACTTCCTATTATATCCTGAATTATATTATAAGCAATATACTCGGCCATTGCGCCGGAGTCGTTACCCGGAAACACCCTGTTCATATCAAGGTCATTCATTGGAATTCCTCTTGTTCCCGTATCAATTCCGAGCGGATTAATTGAAGGATATACATCAACTATTCCCGCAAGGTTCTGAGGTTCTGCTTTAATCTTTTCAATTAATTTATAACAAACGTACTGGCCATTAAGTTCATCGCCATGTGTACCGGTAACTATGGAAATCCTCTTTGTAGATTTATCCGTTACGGAAGGAAGAAGTCTGTTTTTCTTAATTACCAGACGTTCCTCTACCGGCATCTGCAATGATACGATTTCTTCAATCATACGCAGCTCTCCTAATTTATCATGTATTTTTACACACTTTCTGTAGTATTATAAATCACATCACGCCAAAAATCCAGTATTTCTTCATTAACATTTTCAATGTTGACAATATGGTAATTTTTCCATTCTTTCGGAAACAGGCTTACATATCTTTCCCAAAGAAATCTGTCGTCAAGAAGAGCTATTACTCCCGTATCTTCGTCCGTGCGTATAACCCTTCCCGCAGCCTGAAGCACTTTATTCATACCGGGATATACATAGGCATATTCATACCCTTTGTTTTCCCTTTCGTCATAAAAGGTTTTGAGAATACTGTTTTCCGTACTGATTGACGGAAGTCCCGTACCTACAATGATACTTCCGATAAGGCTGTCCTTTTTCAAATCTATTCCTTCCGAAAACAATCCTCCAAGCACGCAAAAGCCTAAAAGAACGTCATTACCGTTATTTTCAAATTCCGCAAGAAATTCTTCCCTGTCTTTTTCGGACATATTGTTATTTTGTATAATTACACGCACTTTTTCACCGTAAAACAGTTCATATACACTTTCCATATATTTATAAGACGGGAAAAAGACGAGATAATTCCCTTTTCTGCTTCCTGTGATTCTAAGTATATATTCTTTTACTTTTGTAAATTCATCGGTATTTCTTCTTGTGTACCTGCTGGTAACATCATTTCCTATGACGAGCAGTCTTTTATTGACATCAAATGGTGAATTAACATATATTGCCGGTTCGTTTATGTCTCCTGTAAGAAGCTCTTTGTAATAATTGACGGGTAAAAGGGTTGCCGAAAAGAACACGGCATTTCTGCCGGAGTCAACGCACTCCCTTATGTTATTGCCGGGATTTACGCAAAAAAGCCTGTACATAAAACCACGCTCAGTATGTTCACAATATTTTACATAATTCTCATCTGTCTTTTCATACATGGCATTAAAATGACATACGTTGAAAAAAAACTCCAAAAGTTCTGTCATATAGGGAAAATCCCTGTTATTTTCCATGAAATGTGTAATCTCCGTTTCAAGGCACTTAAGAGATATTGACAGTAAATTGTCATTTTCCTCAATCATATATTCCCCGTCGCATTTTCTCTTCATCTCAAGCATATATCTGTTACAGCGTTCAAGGATACCCGCAAGCTTTTTACTATAACCTGCCACAAGCTTTTTCACGGAAAGCACATCTTCTTTATAAATCTGTGCCGAATACATGTTCCTTGCCCTGTCCACCAGATTATGGGCTTCATCCACAAGAAAAATATATTCGCCCTTGCCGCCCTCCGAAAAGAATCTTTTAAGCTTTACCTCCGGATCAAACACATAATTGTAGTCGCATATTATCCCATCCATCCAGTAAGATAAATCAAGGCACAATTCAAAAGGACATACCGTATTTTTCTTCGCATACTCCTCTATCACATCCCTTGTAATAACGTCCAGGTTATTAATCATGGCATACACAACGCCGTTAATCCTGTCATAATGCCCCTTGGCATAAGGGCAGGAAAAAGGATTGCACTCAGGAGTGTCTTCTCCATCGCAGAGACATAATTTATCTTTAGCCGTAATGGTAAGTGTCTTAAAATCAAGATTATTCCGTCTTAAAATTCCAAAGGTATCCTCTGCCGCAGTCCTGGTTATTGTCTTGGCTGTCAGATAAAATATTTTGTCCCCGTATTCCTCTCCCATTGACTTAACAGCCGGAAACACGGTGGATATGGTCTTGCCCACCCCTGTAGGTGCCTGAATATATAAATTGTGGTTATCTTTTATTGCCTTATACACGCTGACCGCAAGATTTCTCTGCCCCTCCCTGTATTCAAAGGGAAATTCAAGTTCCTTAATGGATATGTTACGGCTTTTTCTGTGATAATATACATAATTACCCCATTTGATAAGTTCACTTAAGACAGCCTCAAACCACTTTTTTAATTCTTCAAAACTCATTACCTCGGTAAAATATTTTATGGCTTCATTCGGTCAACAGGCATTGCCATTTTTAACAGTTTTTATTACCTCGGTAAAATATTTTATGGCTTCATCCGTTAAATTGACATAAGTCATCCGTAATCCGATTGTGTCAAGGTTATTTTTCAGGGCATATATATAAGCATAACACATTGCCTGCGCCTTATGGACCTCAACCGGCTCCGACAGGTATTTCACATCCTTATATGTGCCCTTTATCTCATCCACATAAGTATATCCGTCCTTATTAAATATCCCGTCTGCCCTGCCCTCAACCGTTATGTCATAAATATCATTGTCATAAGTATACGAAAGCGATACCTCCGCATTGTAATCACCGCCCATTGACTTCTGAATCTTACGGTGTGCCCTGCTGCCGGCATCCATGGCAGTCTTATCCGTAACTCCGCTAAAACGGTTATCTATGTCACCTTTTCTGCATATAAATTCCACAAGATTTCTGACGGAAATTCTAAGTGTCCCATTCACAATATCTATCATAGGTTACTTCCTTTACATATACTCTCTGAACCTTAACGGCATATTCTGTTTCTGGAGATTAATATTGGTACGTTCTTTGATGGAAATGCTCTTTCTGAACATCTCATATAATCTTTTAAGTTCTTTTTCTTTATCGTCAGGCTGCATACTCATAATGTATCCCGTATCCACATCCGTAATTATATATTCACCGCCCTTATTGTGAACGGCAGCCTTGCCCCTGCCCATATCGGCTATAACAAAATTCTCCTGCAGCAGCCTGTCCGTAAAAAAACTGCCAAGAAGCGTAAGCAGGTTATTAACGGGGTGGATTTTGCCAAGCAGGAAATTATCATATTGCTCAAATCTTAAAAAGCCTCTGAAATGGTCATATTCCCTGCCTGTATTGCGACACATCTTATTGACATTTGCCACATGAACGTCATGGTAATCCGAAATGCCCCTGGCACCGTTTTGAAATACTGATTTTACAAAGTAAAAAATATCCGTTCCTCTGTCGGGATTATTATTAAGTGCGGCAAGATACATCATATATTCTGCCTCGTAAGAGATTTTTCGTATTCCCTTGGCAACCCGTAAGGACTTTGACAAATCCGTAACCACCTCCGTACATTCCCCGAAAACAAACATATTGTCATTATCACATTCTATCATAACATCATCGGACCGGTAGCCCGAAAATACGGCGGTCAAAATACCCTCATAAGTTCCGTCACATCTAAATATAACCATAAAAAATCTCCTTACGGGCTCTTAATCTATATCTGTCCTGTAATAATACCGTAGCTTGTCAAATCCTTCACTTCATCAGGGAATATGTCACTGTTGGTGTCAAAAAAGCTTAACTGTCTGTATGTAACATCGTCTCCCGTAACACGTCTTACAGATGAATCAAGGATATTCCTGACAATGTAATTCTCTTCAATCCTGATATTCTTATACATCATTATGCCGTTACAGGTAATAAAATATATTGCCCTTTTAAGGACAACGCCGATTCTTTTAAGGTCGGCAAAATCAAGCCTGCTGCTCCTTCTTGCAGCAATTATCCTCTTTGCTGAATTGACACCAATTCCCGGGACTTTAAGAAGTGAATAATAATCCGCCCGGTTAATTTCAACAGGAAAATATTCCAAATGTCTCAATGCCCAGTCGCACTTAGGGTCTACAAGTACGTTAAAATCCGGTCTGGCCTCCGATAAAATATCCTGCGCCTTAAAGCCGTAAAATCTCATAAGCCAGTCAGCCTGATACAATCGATGTTCCCTTAAAAGCGGAGGTCCGTTAAGGGCTGACGGCAGAGTACTGTCATTATTGACATTGACAAATGCCGAATAAAAGACTCTCTTAAGTCCATAGTTCTTATAAAGTGCTTCCGAAACATTGATTATCTGATAATCATTCTCTCCGCTGGCTCCGATAACCATCTGGGTACTCTGCCCTGCCGGGACAAATTTCCTTCCTGAACGGTTGTATGGAACAATATCATGTCTGTCATTATTAATACCGTTACGGATTAATTTCATAGGGGACAGAATCGTGTTCCTCGTCTTATTGGGAGCTAAGGATTTAAGTCCCTCCGTAGTAGGAAACTCAAGATTAACACTCATCCTGTCGGCATACCAGCCCGTCCGTTCCACAACTGAAGGGTCTGCTCCCGGAATCCCCTTAACATGAATATACCCTCCGAAACGGTATACCTCCCTGAGCCTTCTCACCGTCTCACATAAAAGCATCATAGTATATGTGGGATTATTGATAATTCCGGAACTTAAGAAAAGTCCCTCGATATAATTTCTCTTATAAAAATCCATGGTAAGGGTGCATATCTCATCAGGGGTAAATGTGGTCCTCACAACATCATTACTCTTTCTGTTAATACAATACCTGCAGTCAAATACACATTCATTGGACATAAGAATCTTAAGGAGTGATATACATCTTCCGTCAGCTGAAAAGCTGTGACATATACCACTCCTTGCCGTATTGCCTATTCCCTTGCCGTTATTCTTCCTTTCCGTACCGCTTGATGTACATGCCACATCATACTTTGCCGCATCGGTAAGAATGGCAAGCTTATCCATAATATCCATTGACTCACAAATCTGCATAACTATACCTCGAACATTTGTTTGTATTAATTATAGCACATTTGTTCGAATTGTAAACAATTATTTTGAAACGGTCATTACAGGTCTTACACCTATTGATGTATTGGTAGCCAGTTCTCCGCCTGCCGATATGATTCCGTTGGAATTAACAAATACATAACTTGTATTCATGCTTCCGTTGGAACTTGTCCACCATTTTGCTCCGTTGTTTTCATCAACGAATACACCTCTGGCTATTGCATAATCAGTAGCTTTCGCCTGTCTTTTTTCAACATCCTCGTCTCTCAGCCCGTACTCACTGTATACAAGATTACTGCAGGAAAGAATTACCAGGTAATCTTCCGATTCATTACCGTTTGAGGTGCTGTAAAAATAATTCTCAGGCTTGCCTATATGTGTCTTTTTGATAAGGTTTAATTCCTCATCAGAAAATGCTTTTGAAAGATATGAGGTATTAAGCCATGTCCTTAACTCGCTCACATCCCATGAAGAATCTACAAGTTCGTTCATATAACAGTTGCCGTCAAGAACCTTATCCGTCATAAGGAGATATTCATTGTCTTTATCTATAAGAAGCATCCACGCAATTTTACCATATGTAAAATAAGCAGTTTCTCCGTCGTTATTTACTCTCGTTATTTTCTTACCGAAAACAACAGCCGTGTCATTCTCATCATATTTGGCATTTTTGATATAATCGGTCACATAACCGTCTGCAATCTTATTCTGAGGATAGCTTCCAAAATATACTTTGCCGTCTTCACTAAGTACCGGTGCAGTACTGCGTTCTTTAACTTCACCGCTTTCTGTCTTTGTTTTAAGGTAACCTTCAAATTCCTTATCCGCATATTCAGCCATCTCATATAACGCTTCATTGTCATCACCCTCTTTAACACCTGAGTCAAAAAGATAATCAAATAACTCACGTCTTCTGTCACTGCCCTTTGAACTTTCAGCCGTTAAATCAAGATATTCATACACATAATTTAATTTCAGCGTTACATCCTCTGTGTTATCTATAAGGTAATCCAAAACCTCCTCGGATGACTTATTAAGCTTGTAGGCTTCAAGGTATGAATTGTAGGCTTTGTCCTTATCACCCTCAGATTCATACTCTTTGGCATCATTTACATAGTCATCAAAGCTCATGCTTACAGGCTCTTCCTTTTTATCCGTGTCTTTCTTACCCGTCACAAGCAGGACAACTATTGCTGCAACAACTATAACCAGCAAAACAGCGATTATAACCAACTCTGTTTTTTTTCTTTTTAACTTATTATCTTCCATGCTTTCATTCCTCCGTCTGTCTTTTAAAATTTTATTGCTTTTTATACCGGCTGTCAATGTAGTTTTTAACATACGTATATCATCATTTGCAACATCTTCCCGGTAGATGTATAATGTAGACCTATTGACAAAGAATATGCAAAAAACATTATAAATGCCGTGATACAGAATTTGTATGAGTTAGATATGGCAGGAACCGGAGAATTTTATGACAGCTGTAATTACAGGAACATCAAGCGGTATCGGCAAATCAACCGCTTTATTACTTATAGAGAATAACATTGAGGTAATCGGTTTTTCAAGAACGCCTTCTGAAATACAAAATCCGCTTTTTAAAGAATACCTGATTGATTTAACGGATCTTAAAGCCTTTGAAAAGCTTATACGGGAGATTAAAAAAGAAAAAGAAATCTCCGTTATAGTCAATAATGCGGGATGTGGCTATTACGGTCTTCATGAGGAATTAAATGCCTCGATGATTCACGAAATGGTTACCGTTAATCTGGAGGTTCCCATGCTTTTAACCTCGATTTTTCTGAGGGATTTTAAGAAAAACAAAGGACAGATTATTAATATTTCAAGTGTGACAGCAAAAGAAATCAACCCCCATGGAGCAGCATACGGAGCCACCAAAGCAGGACTTACATCTTTTGGCAGCAGCATATTTGCAGAAGCCAGAAAATATGGTGTCCGTGTAACCAATATCCACCCGGAAATGACTGATACAGACTTATACAGAAATGCTGATTTTGAAGCCGACACGGAATTTGGCTGTTCATTAACCTCGTCACTTATCGCAGAGACCATCCTTAATGTATTGAAATCACCGGAAGGTTTTTCCGTTAATGACATAACAATCAATCCACAGTATCACCGGTTAAAGAGGAAATAACATGAATTACTTTATTCACACCATAAAAGGAAACAAAACAGTTATTTATAACAAAATCATAGGCAGTAACGATACCGTATACCCTGATATACTGATAAATCACCCTTTTGCCGAAGACGAAATAGCCGACGACACACTATTTCATATTGCAGATGATGCAATCAGACAATACGGGAACGGCAAAGTAATTATTGCCAAAGTCGCAGATGACAATGACCTTGATTACATTTTAAAAACAATGGCCTGTCTTTATCCCGGAAATGCAAAAGAATCCTCCGGATATATAGACGATTTCTGTAAAAATATTTTATTATCTGAGACAATGGCTTTAAATTTCAAAAAACTTATGCAGTATTATAAGGAAACAGGAGGCAATCCACATGACCTTTTAACACCATTTATCAAGGAGTACGCTCTCCCTGTAAAGTCCAAAAAGGAAGGTAAAATGATCTATGAACTTATCAGAAACCAAATCCTTGGCTAAGCCATTTTCCCACATATATGTGGAAGATGATGCCTTCAACTACCCTTTATCCAAAGAGATTCTTGGAAGGCTTAAAGGCAGCCACATTATTAAAATAAAACATTACAAAGATATTTTTAACAGGGCAGGTCAGGATTTTCTGCTTCAAAAACAATCCAGATCACTTATTTTATCCGTAAACCGTAATGAAAAGATATATCCGGGAGCCAGAGTGTGCCAGAGTTTTGGAAACGATAACTTTTACTACACCTCCAACATAATGAATTGCGTATTTGACTGTGAATACTGTTATCTTCAAGGTATGTACCCCTCCGGTAATATTGTAATATTCGTAAATTATGACGATTATTTTTCAGAAATAGAAAAAATTCTTGCAAAACACGATATGTATATATGTATTTCCTATGATACGGATTTACTTGCAATGGAGAACTTAACAGGCTTCGTTGACAAGTGGATTAGATTTACGTTGTCCCATCCGTCCCTTAAAATAGAAATACGGACTAAATCAGCCTTTGATACATCATGTTTTCCCAAATGTGACCGTGTCATATTTGCATGGACTCTGTCACCTGAATACATCATTGAACGTTTTGAACATTTTACGCCATCCCTTGACAGCCGCATTAATGCAGTAAAAAAGGCGATTGACGGCGATTATATGGTAAGGTTATGTTTTGACCCCATGATATATGTAAAAGACTATAAGGAAATTTACAAAGATTTTTATGAATATGTATTTTCACAGATTGACGGTAATAAAATCACAGATGCCAGCCTTGGTCTGTTTCGGATATCATCTTCCTATATTAAATCAATGAAGAAAAAAAGACTTACTGAAATATCCGCCTATCCCTACACCTGCTTAGAGGGCGTATGCCAGTATGAGCCAAAAAAATCCGGCGAAATGCTTGATTTCGCCGGATATGAAATTACAAAATATATTTCCCGTGAGAAACTTTTTATTGATTGACACCATCAAAATTAATGAACTGCCTGTCAATATCGATAACTCCGTAACAGTTGCCGGGCAGTTCCCTTACAAGTTCTCCAAGTTTCTTTTCCACATCTGCCGATTTATCCTTACATTCAATAGGAACAACGGCATCAAAAATAACATTCTGCCTGTTAGGTCCATCAACTACCCTGAAATCATGTATTGTAATATCAGGATTATAATCCTTTATCTTCTTAACAAGGATTGATTTAAGTTTATTAACCTTTTCATCGTTAACTGCAATAGGGTCCATATGTATTATGGTCTCACAACCAAGTTCTTTTCTTATCTGCCTTTCACACCTGTCAATGACTTCATGAAGTTCATTGATATTACCATCCTCCGGCACCTCGCCGTGAAATGATATCATTCTTCTTGCCGGACCATAATCATGTACTACAAGGTCATGAATTCCCACTATCTGGTCATAAGAATTGGCAATTTTATATATTTTGTTAACAAAATCCTGTTCCGGTGGCTGTCCTAACAGTGGGTCAATCGTGTCTTTGACCGACTTAATACCCGCAAAAAGAATAAATAATGAAACAGCCATACCTACATAGCCGTCCACACTTACACCTGTAATCCTTGCAATAATTACCGAAATAAGTACCACTGATGTCGCAACACTGTCACTTAAAGAATCTGTGGCAGTTGCTTTCATCGAGGCAGAATTCAGGAGTTTCCCATAGTGCCTGTTATAAAAATTCATGTATATCTTAACCACAATGGAAACAGTCAGGACAACTATGGATAATGTCCCGGTCTCAATGTCTTTGGGATTAATAATTCTTTCAAAAGATGACTTTCCAAGCTCAAATCCCATAAGAATTATCATTATGGAAACAATAAAACCTGAAATATATTCCATTCTTCCATGTCCGTACGGATGCCCACTGTCAGGCTCTTTATAAGCAAGTCTGAAACCCATAAGGGTAACAAAGGATGAGCCTGCATCCGACAGGTTATTGAAGGCATCTGCCGTTATGGAAATTGCTCCCGTTACAATTCCGGCTATAAATTTACCGGCAAACAGGCATATATTAAGGAATATGCCTGTTAAACCGGTCAATGTACCATACTTCTTTCTGACTGTGGAATCATTGTAATTAGTTCTATCCTTAATAAACAATCTGGATAAAAAACTTATCATATAAATTCTCCCTTACTGTGGCAGGATGTCAGATTCATCTTTCTCTACCATAGGTGAAATTCCGAATCTAGGATTAGGAATTCTTATAGGTACTCCGATAAGAGCACTTACCGAACGAATTTTTTCGTTGGCTGACATAAGAATAACGGACATATAATTATCCTTAATGTACTGTTCAATATCATCAATAAACGTACTTACGGTAACACCTGTAATCGTCTCAATTACCATATGTATACACTGGTTAGGGTCCGTTACTTCAACCTTAACTGCAACAAGTGCAGCTACCGGATTGGTTGTATTAGGCTTAATCGCAGCTTCTGATTTTACATTAAGTGCTATCTTCTCTCCCGGCTTCATAGTAAAATTGTTAGTATAAGAAAGCGTTCTTATCTCTGTTGGATTAATAGTTACTGTTACGTTTTTCATTTTGTTTCCTCCAAAATCTTAATTGTGGCGTTGTTGTCATAATCTCTTATGAGATAATCAAAATAAATTACGGTATCGCCACATACCACATTGCCATTATCCCGGTATTCAACAGGGTTAATTTTAAAAATCTCTATATGTTCTGCCTTGGTAAGCTTATGTTCTCCCGAATATTTCTTAGCCCTTAACGATTCATCTTTGTTAAAAGCAAAACATTCCGGCAGCGATTTCACATTATCTCTTAAATACATGTCAAATCTTAACATCTCGCCAAATACCATCATATCGTGTTCATTAAGATAATCCCCGGCGAAATCATAAAGCAGTTCAAATTTACCGTTTCTTGACGGAAGGCTTCCGTCACTGTATCTTCTTTCAAAACATTCCGAAAGCAATTCATACATGGCAAAGCTGTCATCAAAACTGCCAGACAGATATCTGACCGACAACACAAACATATTACTATTATAATACATATCAAGAACTTTTTCCACCTGTTTTAACTTTAAAATATCATCATAAGAAAGATATTTTGTATAAAGCACCTCGTAAGGCGGTATATCTCTCGCAACTATACCATATTTATCTTTTTCCTCACGCATAAGTGAACCATGTAAAAGTTTCAAAAAACCAAGCTGTAAATTATCGGGCTTCATATCATATATATCATTAAAAGATTTTCTGAAACTGTTTATGTCCTCGTAAGGAAGTCCCGCTATTAAATCAAGATGCATATGGATATTCCGGCATTTTCTTATCGCAGCTACGTTATTCCTTAACTTATCAAGGTTCATTACCCTGTGAATTGCTTTAATTGTGTCCTGATTAGTGGACTGCACACCTATTTCAAGCTGGATGAGTCCCGGTCTTAAGCTGTTCATAATCCTTATATCTTCTTCTTCAAGAATATCTGCCGCTATCTCAAAGTGAAACGAGGTTATCCCGTTATCGTTATCTCTTATAAACCTTAATATCTTCCTTGAATGCTCCCTGTTACAGTTAAATGTCCTGTCAACAAATTTGACTAGTGCGACCTTGTTATCAAGGAACACTTTCAAATCCGTAAGAACCAGTTCCGTATTCCTGAAGCGCAGATGTTTGTCTACGGATGAAAGGCAGTAACTGCAGGAAAACGGGCAGCCTCTTGAGCTTTCATAATATATAATTTTATTTTTATAATCATCTTCCTTGTATCCTGCCGCATAATAAGGCATAACAGAATCACTCATATCATATACAAGCGTGCATGGATTATCGATAATTTTTCCGTCAGAAACAGTTGTTATTCCAGGAATAGAAGGAATGTCTTTTTCCCTGCCTTCCATATAGCAATCCATCAGTTCCTTAAAAACAGCTTCACCTTCGCCTTTTATTACACCGGCAACATTTTCATACCTGCCGGCATATTCTTCTGTATTATAACTGACTTCCGGGCCTCCAAGCCAGATTTTAACACCCGGAAGCAGCTTATTAAGTTCAGGTAAAAGTTCTTTGACATAATTTATATTCCAGATATAACATGATATTCCGATAACATCCGGTTTTTCCAGATATATATTTTTCAGAATATCCTCAAGCTGATTATTGATTGTAAACTCCCTGATACATACTTTATCTGAATAAGCTGTGGCTGCTTTTAAGCAATAAACTGCCAGATTGGAATGTATATATTTGGAATTAATGGCTACAAGTAAAAATTTATTCATTAATCAGAAACTCCTAAGGGTGTCGTTATCGTCAGTGTTTTTGTCAATGGACTTAATAACCACATAATAACCATTACCCGGTGAAACTTCCACAAACACCCTGTCACCTGCTTTATGGGAAAGAACAGCCTTTCCTATAGGTGATTCATTACTTATAAGTCCGTTAAGGGAATTTCCTCTTACCGTTGTTACAATCTTAAAGGTCTCCGTTTCGTCATCATCCTCAAAATAGAGCTCTACTTTATTATTAAGTCCAACTTCGTCATCTGCGGATTCGTCACTTATGACATTTGCCGTCTTAATCATTTTTTCAAGATATCTTATTCTGCTTTCATTACGGTTTTTTTCTTTTTTAGCAGCATGATATTCAAAGTTTTCGCTTAAATCGCCGTGTGCCCTCGCCTCTTTTACATGTTCAAGCAGTTCTTTTCTTAAAACAACTTTTCTGTATTCAATCTCTTCCTGCATCTTTTTAATATCATTTTCAGTCAATTCGTCAAACATATTGCACCTCCACAATTATATGTATTTTATCATATTATTTACAATTATACAAAAAAAGTTCCGGACATCAGATATCCGGAACTTCTTAGAAAGCTTGCATTACTTTCTGTTTATGGCATACGAATTTCGTCTTATAAACACATTATTTACAATGGCAGCCCTTACATGCACTGCAATCACCGCCGCAGATACCCTTACCGGCCTTCTTATCCCTGACCATACTCCTGATTACAAGAAAAACTAATGCTAAAAGAATAATACCTACTATAACTGAGCTTATTATTTTCATCATAATAAACGCCTGCCTTTCTTTCCCTTTGCATTAGTTAGTATATACTAACCAATATTAGTTGTCAATACCCAGTTAAAGCATTGGTGAAAATAATCTTAAAATCGGCAGGAAAATTATTTTTGCAAAACTCTTTTTCATACATTTTTCGAGGGTTATACGCTCACATTTTTCCTGTGTATCAAGAAAATCCTTTTTGATATCTTCTACAATATCCGTCTTATACATCCATATTGCATTTTCAAAATGATGTGCAAGACTTCTGTAGTCAAGGTTAATTGTTCCCACAACCGCCGTTTCGTCATCGGATAAAAATATTTTCGCATGCACAAAACCGGGAGTATATTCGTATATTTTCACCCCGGCTTCGATTAATTTGTCATAGTATGACTTGGTAAGAAGATTAACCAGCTTCTTATCCGCAATTCCCGGTGTTATAAGCCTTACATCTATTCCGGATTTGGCTGCATCACATAAAGAAGTTGCCATTGTATTATCAAGAATAAGATATGGTGTCATAATATATATATACCTGTTGGCTCTGTTAATCATATTAAGATATACGCTTTTCCCAACAGTTTCGTTGTCTATTGGGAAATCGGTGTAAGGAATGACATATCCATTATCGGTTTTCACATCAATATCAGGCAGATACTTTCTAAAGTCTTCGTCACATTTATTAATGCCGTCCCAGAGGGTAAGGAACATATTGGTGAGGCTCCATACTGCATCTCCTTTAATCATTATTGCGGTATCTTTCCAATGTCCGTATATAGTTTTTACATTGATATATTCATCAGCAAGATTGACACCCCCGGTAAAACCGACATTGCCGTCAATTACACATATTTTTCTGTGGTCCCTGTTATTGTATCTGTTGTCAAGTATGCTTCTGAAAGTATTAAATTCAAAACATCTTATACCGGCTTTTCTTAAATCTCTCACAATATCCACAGGTGCTTTGGCAATGCTTCCGAGACTGTCATACATAAATCTTACATCCACTCCTCTTGACGCTTTCTCCTTAAGAATATCAAGAATACTGTTTAGCATAAGTCCGTCTTCTATTATAAAATATTCCATAAAAATGAACTTTTCTGCCTTATTAAGCTCACTAAGCATCACAGGAAACATATCATCGCCAAGCGGAAAATATGTTGTCTCAGTATTGTTATATGTGGGTGCAAGGGCATAGTCCAGAAGGTACTTTGCCTGAGGATATATTAAAGGTGCTTCTTTTTCAAGGCTGTCATTGGCGGACGGGCGCAATGCCAATGCCTCTTTACATTTATTATTAATATCCACAAATGTCATTATATCTTTTTTACTGAAATGAAGACGTCCGTATATGATATATAGTACGCCGCCGAATACAGGCAGTGCTAAAAGCAGCACAATCCATGGGATTTTGTATACGGGGTTTATGTCCGATTTAAGGATATAAAGAACCACAAATACCGACACCAGACGGAACACGCCGTTAAAATGCACTATATAATGTTTCAGAAAAACATAGGGAATAACAATAACCGCCGCCTGGACAACTACTGCAAGTGCCAGAAAAAGTATTCTTAATTTTTTAGGTGAAAACAGTCTCTTCAAATAGAATCATCTCCGTTAATTATGTTATTAATTTTATCTAATCTTGCATAAAACTCTTCGTAAAAGTCTTTTTCTACAGGAAGTTCCCAATAGAATATTTTTAATACAACTATCACCGCATTTTTCTTCATGGACTCATCTTTGCTTATTATTTTGTCCATATCCTTAAGAAAATAGTGCCAGTCATTAACAAATTTCTCGTATTTTTCAAAATCTTTTATCCCAATCCACTTGTCAATTTTAACTTTGGTCCTGTTATTCCGGCATTCTTTAGTCTGTAAAAAATAACTGAAAGTGCCGTTTTCATATATTCTTCCAAGAGGAAACATCCGGCAGAATCCTGGTCTTGACTCATGTATGCTGCATCTTCCGTTATCATCAAGAAGTGTGCAATGCTCATCCTCTCCCGTAAGCAGGAGGTTTGGAAGAATGAGATTATCCGTAACCGAAAGCTCAATAACCGAATTAATAAGCTCATCAAAATTCCTTTTAAGGCACTTTTTTAACATATAAATGTCATAGGGGTCAAGAACAATGGATTTACCCATGCCCGTACAGCATTTGTGGCACCCGTTACAGTCATTGCAGCCAAGTCTTGCCATATCCTTACCGGAATATCTTTTTCCATCTGTCTCTTCATCAAAATCAATATATCTGTTCATTAATCCTCTTCCATTGCATAAACTTTAGCACATCTTACGGCTCTTTTCCAGCCTTTCAAAAGCTCTTTACGTCTGTCCTTTGGCATATCCGGCATAAAAGATTTGCCAAGCACCCAGTTCTCCCTGATTTCAGTACCGGATTTCCAGTAACCGGTTGCAAGTCCCGCAAGATAAGCAGCTCCGAGAGCCGTTGTCTCAATGATGCGGGGTCTTTTAACCTCTGTATTAAGTATATCTGACTGGAACTGCATAAGAAAATCATTGGCACTTGCGCCACCATCAACTTTCAGGGATTTAAGATGTATCCCCGAATCCTCCTCCATGGCGGTTATTACATCACATACCTGATAATCTATAGCTTCAAGGGCTGCTCTTATAAAATGCTCCTTTGTGCAGCCTCTTGTTATTCCCACAACCGTACCTCTCGCATAAGGATTCCAGTAAGGAGCTCCCAGTCCTGTAAAAGCAGGAACAATATATACGCCGTCAGTGCTTTCAACGGTTCTGGCGTATTCCTCAGACTGGGCGGCATTTCTTAACATTCTCATACTGTCACGAAGCCACTGTATCTCCGCTCCTGCTATAAAAACACTGCCTTCAAGGGCATACTGCACCTTATCCGTTGATGCCGCAATGGTTGTAATAAGTCCGTGTTCTGATTTAATCGCATTACTGCCCGTATTCATAAGCAGGAAACAGCCTGTACCATAGGTATTTTTTGCTTCGCCTTCTTCAAAACAGCATTGTCCGAAAAGGGCAGCCTGCTGGTCACCGGCAACTCCGGAAATACATATTTTTCCGCCTAAAACCGTAGAATCCGTATATCCGTAAACGGCACTGGAAGGTAAAACCTTTGGAAGCATAGCTGACGGAATATCAAAATATTCCAAAAGTTCCTTACTCCATTCAAGCTTGTGAATATCAAAAATCATGGTTCGTGACGCATTGGTATAATCAGTTGCGTGTACCTTACCCTTTGTAAGATTCCATATAAGCCATGTATCAACTGTGCCGAAAAGTAACCTGCCGTCTTTTGCAGCTTCTCTTGCACCACGGACATTATCAAGTATCCATTTTATTTTGGTGGCACTAAAATATGCGTCAGGAATAAGCCCTGTTATGTCCGTTATTTTATCTGCCATTCCGTCTTTTCTGATAATATCAATCATAGGTGCCGTTCTTCTGCACTGCCATACGATTGCCGGATATACAGGTCTGCCTGTTTCCTTGTCCCACACAATGGTTGTCTCACGCTGGTTGGTTATTCCTATGCCTGATATATTTTCATAGGTAAGACCTGCTTTAACCATGGCTTCCATTGCCACACTAAGCTCGGAGGACCATATTTCCATTGGGTCATGCTCTATATAGCCGGGCTTTGGATATATCTGGTTAAACTCTTTCTGGGCAACGGATATGATATTCCCATATTTATCAAAAATAATGCATCTGCTACTTGTTGTCCCTTGGTCAAGTGCCATTATATACTTAGTCAAATTCTGCGTTTTTGTCATCTTCCTCTATTCTTTCCCTTATCTGTTGCATTCTTCTGTCAAGCTGGCTGATTAAGTCTGCACAAAAATACAATTCTTCCGATATGTTTTCGGCATTCTTAATGTTCTTTTTGTATTTCAACTTATGTTCAAGGCTTGCCCAGAAATCCATTGCTATGGTTCTGAACTGAACCTCAACTCTCATGGGTTTTTTCTCCGTTGTAAGAAAAATAGGTACTTCAATAATAAGATGATAGCTTCTGTACCCACTCTTCTTAGGATTAGTTATATAGTCTTTCTTTTCAATCAGGGTAATATCATCCTGTGCAAGAAGACAGTCTACCAGTTTATAAATATCGTCCGGAAATGAACATATAACCCTTATGCCTGCAACATCATTAAGGTTGGCTTCGATACTGTCAACCGTAAGAGGATAATTATTCCTCTTTAATTTGTCGATAATGCTCTTCGGACTCTTAATCCTGCATTTAATGGATTCAAAAGGATTTCGGCTTGTCTGATAAGACAGCTCGGTATTAAGTACATCAAGTTTTGTCTTAACCTCCAGCATGGCACACTGATACTGCATCATAAGATGACCGTATTTTGCCAGTTCATTATTCTGAAACGCATTCTCCACAACTTCAAGATACTGTTTATTACTGCCCGTAAGCTCTATGTATTGTTTATTACTGTCCATAAGATTCCTTCTTTCCTGTTTTTTTCATAGCAATTCCGCAGATTATCACAGCAAGTACAATTCCTATACTGTCAATAAGCACATCCAGAGGTCTTCCACTTCTCCCGCCTACAAAAGTCTGGTGTAATTCATCGCTGCATGCATATATTACCGCTATTACAAACATAAAAATAAGTGTATTTTTTGTACCTGTACCAATACCTTTACGCAGACCTAAAAATAAGGTTAGCGTAAGTATAAAATATTCTGTAACGTGTGCCAGTTTCCGTATAAAAAATTCGGACATTCCCAAAAATCCCGTAAATATACCGCTTAAAGAGGAAGATTCCTCTCCTGTATCCGTTGACAGCCTGAAAATGACTGCCATCATTACAAGAGAAGGAACCCACCATAAAATTTTTTTCAGCATAATCTTTCAATTTTGGCTTTCATCGCGTCTTCTCCGATTATATGGATGATTGTCCATAAGTCAGGGGTATTGGCTCTGCCCGTAACAGCAATTCGTACAACTTCCGCAATATCGGAAATACTTCCTTTGTAGTTCTCAGGATTAGCCTTATATGCTTTCATATCAGATGCAAAAGAAAGATTATCCGCTACTTTCTTTAATTTATCAAACCATGCGGAATTATCATCATTATGATCATAGCCTGCAAGGTACTCTTTAAGGATTTCCTTAACTGTATCTTTGTCAAACTTAAATTCTTCTGCGTCATTATTTTCTTCAAAGAAATATCCTATAAGTTCAAAAATCTGCTTTGCGTATATGAAGTCTTTTCTTCTTCTCTTCATTCCAATACCCATATAGAGTCTTAAAATTGCAAGCATCTTTTCTCTATCGGCAAACCATACTTTCGCCTTTTCAGGTTCATTACCGGCTGCCCAGTCATAAAGAAAATCATACATTTCTTCTTCGGAAAGTTTTGCAAGTTCGTTTTTACAGATATTATGAAGTTTGTCCTTGTCAAAAAGTGCTCCTGACTGGCTCATCTTCTCAACGCTGAACGGAAATTCTTTAATATCCTTATCAGGGAATTTCTCGTACCACTCCTCAAAATTAGAGTTAAGAAGTGTAAGAAGGTATACCTTCATCGCCATCGGATGATAACCGTCTTTGCGATAGTAATCAAGGGAAAGTTCAGGGTCTTTTCTCTTTGAAAGTTTTCTTTTTCCGCCTGTCTCTTCATCAAATTTCATAAGATGGGCTGTGTGTCCGTAAGAAGGCATCTTGAATCCGAGAACATGGAAAAGTTCATAATGTGTAGGTACGGAAGCTAACCATTCACCGCCTCTTATTACCATTGTTGTTCTCATAAGATGATCATCTATGGCGTGGGCAAAATGGTATGTAGGAACACCGTCCCTCTTAAGAAGTACAATATCATGGATATTTTCAGGAAGCTTAATTTCTCCCATTATTCTGTCGTGGAACACAATTTCCTTGTCAGGACTTCCTGCTGCGCGGAGTCTTAATACATAAGTAAGTCCCGCTTTAAGTTTTGCTTCTATATCTTCAAGCGTAAGGTTGCGGCATACGGCATATTTACCGTAGTAGCCGGTCATTACCTTATCTTCTTCCTGTTCTTTTCTTACTTCTTCAAGTTCTTCTTCTGTGCAGAAACATGGATATGCAAGTCCTCTCTTTACAAGGTCCTTTGCATAGGCATGATAAATCTCTACTCTCTGTCTCTGGAAATAAGGTCCGTATGCATTCTGTGGATCGGCATCCGTAAATCCTGCACCCTCGTCAAATTCAATATCAAAATATCTTAATACATTGATAATTGTCTCAACGGCTCCGTCAACTTTACGTTTCTCGTCAGTATCTTCTATTCTTAAGTAAAATACACCGCCGTTTCTGTGGGCAATTCTTTCATCAGCAAGTGCACTGTAAAGGTTGCCAAGATGTATAAATCCTGTAGGGCTTGGTGCCATTCTTGTAACCTCTGCCCCCTTAGGAAGATCTCTTTCAGGGAATTTCTTTTCATAATAATCCGGACCGTTTACCACATCCGGGAATAAGAGTTCTGCTAATTTATTGTAATCCATAATTTCCTCCGATATCGTTTTAAATAACTTACATTATTTTATCATATTTTCTTACTTATTCAAGGAGTTTATATAATTCTCCATACACTGTTTTGAAAAAAGCTCTACCTCTTTTTCAAACTCCCTTGATGACACAAGTGTACACCCTGCACCTCTTATTATAACCTGCTCAAGGCCGTCAGAGGTCACAACTCTTATATCATACCTGGTTCCGTTATTGTGGGCAAAACGTTCTATATACCTGTCCGCAGTCTCTGCCTCTTTGGTGTAGACAACATGGATATTATGATAATCCGAATATTCGGTATCATGCCCCGCTATTTTGTATGCGTCAAAAACTGCAATGAGATTAACTCCCGTTATCCCTTGGTAATTACAGAGAATATCCAGAAGTTTTAGCCTTGCCCCATCAAGATTAACCTTTGCAAGCTCACTAAGTTCCTTCCACGCAAAAATAACATTATATCCGTCCACAAGCAGATATTTTTCCCTTTTTTCACTGCTTTTATAAGTTCTTACAACAGGGGAAATATTCTGTTTTTTCCTGTTCCACTGATTGCCATTTGATTTTTCATTGGCATGGCTTGCATTTCTTATTATATCGTCTATCTCCTCTGTTCCCAGGGATAAATCAAGACCGTCCCGCAAGGTGATTTCAGGCTGTACATAAACCTCATCTTTACTGCCTTTTAAAACGGATGGCATATGCATTTTATTTCTGACCTCGTTCCATGGCACAATGTATCCTGCACCGTTGGCACAAAATACGGAATCCGGTGTATTTCTCAAATCTTTCTCAGGCATATATCCGCTTTTTTCAACCACCTCATCCTGATTATGACATTTTTCATAACCATGAAAACGTAGCGTTATTCTGCCTTTTCCTCCGGTATAGGAAGTGAGTTCCGTCTGATATGAACCTATAAGTGCAACCGGTGCATAACCTGTAAGCACTGCCCTGCCATTTTCAATTAATGGAGGATTAATTACCCCCGACATTTTTTCCATATCCATCATTGCATGCCCCACGGCATTCTCCGGAATATCTATGACAAAATCATAAAATGGTTCAAGAAGCATACTGTCAGCATACATAAGTCCGTTTCTTACCGCCCTGTATGTTGCCTGCCTGAAATCGCCGCCCTCAGTATGCTTTATATGAGCTTTTCCGGAAACCAGCGTTATTTTCATATCTGTAACAGGTGCACCTATAAGAACACCACGATGAATCTTCTCTTCAAGATGGGTAAGCACGAGCCTCTGCCAGTTCTTTGCAAGTATCTCTTCGCTGCAGTCGGTCTCAAATACAAGTCCCATTCCTCTTTCAAGAGGTTCCAGAAGAAGGTGCACCTCCGCATAATGTCTTAGCGGCTCAAAATGTCCCACACCCTCTACACTATTGCATATTGTCTCTTTATACAGTATCTTTCCTGTTCCAAAGGACACATTTATGCCTGTACGTTCTTCAATAAGGTGCTTTATTACCTCTATCTGCACCTGTCCCATAAGTTCAATGTTGATTTCTTTAACTTCCTCGTCATAACTGACATTCAGTTCCGGGATTTCCTCGGTAAGTTCTTTTAATTTAAAAAGCATGGTCTGTATTGAAACCGCAGGAGGAAAAATAACTTTATACCTGAGTACAGGAGTAAGGACCGGTAACAGTTCTTCACCATTTCCCATGACAAGTCCTGCCCTGGTATCATTTAGTCCAGTTACCGCACATATACAGCCCGCTTCCACTTCATCTTTGGTTTCAAAAGAAGTTCCGTTATATACACGGATCTGGTTTACTTTGCCATAATCCGGGATGCTTGTCCTGACTTTAAGGCTTCCCCCCGTAATTTTCATATGGGTCAGCCTGTTTCCGTCACTGTCACGGGATATTTTGTATACAGTGGCAGAAAATTCTTCTTTATAATCTTTTGCAACGGAAAAAACATCAATTCCGTCCATAAGTTCCCTTACGCCCTCGTTTCTTAGTGCCGAGCCGAAATATACGGGAAAAAGTTCTCTTTTTGCTATTGCATCCCCTATTTCTTCATCGGTTATCTTTTCGCCTTCAAAATATTTACTTATAAAGCTTTCCTTCACGGATGCTATTTCCTCATCATCTGCTGATGTAAAATCAACGGCATTGCGTGACAGTTTTTCTTTTATGTCCTTTAATATATCCTCTTTAACTATTCCCTGTCTGTCTGTTTTATTGACAAATATAAATACAGGGATTCCGTATCTTTCCAGTAATTTCCATAAAGTAACCGTATAAGCAGTTACTTTATCCGGTGCCGATATAATTAAAACGGCATAATCAAGTACCTGTAATGTTCTTTCCATTTCTGCCGAAAAATCCGTATGTCCGGGAGTGTCTAACAGGGTAACTTTTGTATTGCCTGTAACAAAACTTCCCTGTTTTGAAAAAATAGTAATTCCACGCTCTCTCTCCAGATTTTCCGTATCAAAAAAAGTGTCTCTTTTATCTACTCGTCCAAGTTTTCTTATACTGCCGCCAAAATACAGAAAATTCTCCGACAAAGTCGTCTTTCCCGCATCTACATGGGCGACAATCCCTAATACTGTTTCCTTCAATTTAGATTTCTCCTCGCTTAGCGGACCGCCCATCTTAATTTTGTGGACCTGGCCCTTCCGTTTCTGGCACATTCTGCTGCTGACGGTCTTATAACATCTGATATTTCCGATAAAACACCGTCTCTTTTGTACATTTTAAAATACTGCTTAACAAGGCGGTCTTCTCCTGAGTGAAATGTAAGGATTGCTATTCTTCCGCCCTCTTTCATTACATCCGGCAGCTTTTGTAAAAATTCTTCCAGCACTTCAAATTCGCTGTTTACGTCTATCCTTAGTGCCTGAAAAGTTCTCTGGCTGGATTTTTTAACCGCATCTTTACGTTCTTTTTCAGGTATAAAAGAAAGTGCCTTTTCTATTGCCTTATATAAGTCTGTGGTGGTATTTATCTCTTTTTTCTTTCTGAATTCGTTAAATACCTCGGTTGCAATTTCTTTTGCATAAGGCTCATCGGAATTTTCTATTAACATACCCATAAATTCGTCTTTTGTAAGTTTCTTTAATCTTTCCGAAGCCGGTTCTCCCTTTGACGGATCAAGGCGTAAATCAAGTGGGCCTTCGTTTTTGTATGAAAAACCTCTCTCCGGGTTATCAATCTGCATGGAAGATACTCCAAGGTCTGCCATCAGGAAATCAAATTTACCGGCTGTCCTACTGACTTCATCTATATTTTTGAAATTAGTCCTTATAACCGTAAAAACATCCTCCGAAAAACCTTTATCCCTTAATCTCTTTTCTGTCCTGACTATTTCTATAGGGTCTATGTCAAGGGAATATAAATGACCGCTGCCCTTTAATTTTTCAAGAATCTTACCTGAATGTCCACCGTATCCCAATGTGGCATCAAGCCCCACATCTCCCGGTTGTACCTTTAATACATCAAGAATCTCCTCCACCATTATAGGAATGTGCATTCCCGCAGGTGTACTGCCCTTGCTTATGACTTTTTCTATTGTATCGCCGTATTTTTCAGGATTGAGTTCTTTATATTTCTCACTGAATTTTCTCGGATGAGTACCTTTATAGCGTACTCTTCTCTTATGAATCTGTTCTTCGCCCATCTTTTCAACCTTTTTATGTTAATGATATTTAATTATATAGTAAAACATTTGATAAATCTACTTTTTCATGTTAAAATAATATTATTATTTTGTGAGGTACAATGTAATGATCATTAACGAATCAGCTGAAAATTATTTAGAGACAATCCTTATACTCAGTAACAAATTACCTGTAGTACGTTCGGTAGATGTTGCTAATGAACTTGATTTTAAGAAATCAAGCGTAAGTATTGCAATGAAGAATCTTAAATCCAACGGACACATAACGGTTACTGATGCGGGCTTTATATATCTGACTGAATCAGGCAGGGAAATCGCCGAGAAAGTCTATGAAAGACATCGTTTTATCTCATCATGGCTTATTTCCCTTGGTGTTCCGGAGGATATCGCCACAGAAGATGCCTGTAAGATGGAACATATTATAAGCAACGAAAGCTACGCTGCCATTAAGGATTACATCAAGGCTAATACTAAAGAGAATAATTAATAAAACGGTACATATCATAATGATATGTACCGTTTTTTATAAACTGCATATTTTATTTTATCCCAGTGCCACATCAAGCACCATCATCAATGTAAAACCAACCGCAAAGAAGAGCGTTCCCATATTGGAGTGATCACTGCCCTCTGTCATCTCAGGAATCAGTTCCTCCACAACCACATATAACATGGCACCTGCTGCAAATGAAAGCAGATACGGAAGCACAGGTATCAGAACTCCTGCCGCCAATACTGTGATTACTGCCGCAACAGGTTCTACAACTCCCGATAATGTACCCATAACAAAGGCCTTTTTTTTGCTCATGCCCTCTGATTTAAGCGGCATGGATACGATTGCACCTTCCGGGAAATTCTGGATTGCGATACCTATGGATAACGCCAGTGCACCAAGCATATTGATGGAGCCGTTATTCCTTAACCATCCGGCACATACCACACCTACTGCCATACCCTCCGGAATATTGTGCAAGGTAACTGCAAGGACAAGCTTTGTTGTTTTTTTTAAAGTTGTGGAAGGTCCCTCATCCGTACTGTCAATATGTGTATGGGGAACCACCTTATCTAACAAAAGCAAAAACAATGTGCCAATCCAGAAGCCGGCAAATGCAGGTATAAAGGATAACTTTCCCATTTTTTCTGACTGTTCTATGGCCGGAATCAAAAGACTCCATATAGATGCCGCTACCATTACCCCTGCGGCAAAGCCTGCAAGAATTTTTCTTGTATTTACTTTCAGTTCATTACGCATTACGAAAACACATGCCGAACCGAGAGTCGTTCCTAAAAAAGGCAGCAGAATTGTTATAATAAGGTTTTTGTTCATAAAATCATTCTCCTTCACTGCATGGAATAGATAATATACTTCTTATATTTCTGTTGTCAAGTAATTGAAGCCCTTTCAAGCCCTCATATATTACTTTATTCCAATCAGTGCCGGAAAGTTCCAGTTTTGAATCGTCATCAAATTCGATAAGACAGCCCTGTGCTGCTTTACAGGTCTCGCTGCAGGCTATCCTGTACATATTCTTTCTGTTTATAAAGCCCATATTTTCAAGCATATTTACCATTCTGTAAACAGTGGCAAAACCTATGTTTTTATCTTTTTTCTGGGCTTTATAATAAATTTCTTTAATACAGCTGCAGTTATTTTCAAGGATTATGTCCAATAACATTTCTCTCTGTTTTGTTATTCTGAAACCATTTTTCTTTAATTCATCTATTAAATACTTTTTTTCCATATATCCCGGTAATTAATCTAATTTAACTTTTGCATTTAAGTGATTGCTTTCTTTGTATGGTCTTACTAAGAGATATACAAAGCCAATTACAATAAGGATTGCGATTGCTGTGGCAACTGTAAATCCAAGGCCTGTGAATAATCCGCCGATATTATATACAACAAATGATACAAGGTATGCAAATACACACTGGTAAGCCACTGTTATCCAGAACCATTTTGCACTGTTCATCTCTCTCTTTATTGCACCGAGAGCGGCGAAACATGGTGCACAGAAAAGGTTAAATAACATGAATGAAATTCCGGCAAGTTTTGTTAAGCCGATAAAGTCGAGAACACCAAATACGCCGACAACTTCTTCCTTTGCAACAAGACCCATGATTGTGGCAATTGTTGCACTTGCGTCACCAAATCCGAGTGGAGCAAATATCCACTTAATACCGTTTCCGATATGTCCTAATATACTGTCTGCAAGTTCCATATCAGGGTGGAAACCAAATCCGTTATCCCATCCGAATACTGAGCCTGCCCAGATTACAATTGATGAAAGAAGGATAATTGTTCCCGCTTTCTTAATAAATGATGAGCCTCTTTCCCACATGCTTCTTAATACATTACCTACAGTTGGAAGATGATATGCAGGAAGTTCCATTACGAATGGTGCCGGGTCTCCTGCGAAAATCTTCGTTTTCTTAAGAATAATGCCTGAGCAGATAATTGCTGCCACGCCTGCAAAGTATGCAAGAGGTGCTATCCACCATGCACCACCGAATAATGCTGTACCTATCATTGCGATAATTGGCATCTTGGCACCACATGGAATAAATGTTGTTGTCATGATTGTCATCTTTCGGTCTCTGTCGCTTTCGATTGTTCTTGAAGCCATAACACCCGGAACGCCACAACCTGAACCGATTAACATTGGAATAAAAGATTTTCCTGAAAGACCGAACTTACGGAAAATTCTATCCATAATGAAAGCTACTCTCGCCATATAACCACACGCTTCAAGGAATGCAAGGAATATGAACAATACAAGCATCTGAGGTACGAAACCAAGTACAGCACCTACACCGGCGATAATACCATCAAGTATAAGGCTCTGTAACCAGTCTACACAATGAATTGCGTTAAGTCCTTTTTCTACAAGAACAGGTATACCAGGTACCCAGACTCCATAATCTGCAGGGTCAGGGCTTTCAAATTCGCCTTCTTCGTCAAGAGGTAACATACCTGCTATTGAATATCCGGCTTCATCAAGGGAATCGGCATACGAACCGTAATTTTCTGAAAAAGCATCAAAGTCTGCATCTTCAAATGAATCTAATAAATCACCTGCGCCGATAACATCAGCTTCTGCTGCTTTTTCAAGAACTGCCTTAACATCATCATTACTGAAAATGTTCTCTTCAGCCCAGTCATCTGTTGCTTCACTGTACTTTGATGAACCTATTCCGAATAAGTGCCAGCCGTCTCCGAATACACCGTCATTAGCCCAGTCCGTAGCCCATGAACCGACTGTACTCATTGAAACAAAATATACAAGGAACATGATTGCTGCAAATATTGGAAGTGCCGCAAATCTGTTGGTTACAACTCTGTCGATTTTATCTGATACTGAAAGTTTCTTCTTGGCTGCTTTTTTGATACAATCTCCGATTATTGAAGAAATATATGTATATCTTTCATTTACAATAATACTTTCAACATCATCATCCTTCATATCCTCTAATTTCTTGATTTCTGCGGATACATCCGGAACATCCTTCATCATTTCTGCAATCTTATCATCTTTTTCCAGAAGCTTGATTGCAAAGAAACGTTTCTGTGAATCGTCAACACCTGTTACCTTATCCATTACTTCTTCAATAACGGATTCAACATCACTTGTGAAAGAATGAACAACCTGGCTGATTTCTTTCTTTTTTGCAACTTTAACTGCCTGCTCTGCTGCTTCCTTGATTCCGCGTCCCTTAAGAGCAGAAATCTTAACAACTGTACATCCAAGCTTTTCACTTAACTTATCAGTGTCCACCGTATCTCCTGTTTTCTCTAAAATGTCAATCATATTGACAGCCATTACAACAGGTATTCCAAGTTCCATTATCTGGGTTGAAAGATAAAGATTTCTTTCAAGGTTGGTACCGTCGACGATATTAAGTATCGCATCCGGTCTTTCATTAATAAGGTATGTTCTTGCTACGACCTCTTCAAGTGTGTAAGGTGATAAAGAATATATACCCGGAAGGTCCATGATTGTTACTTCTTTATCAAACTTTAACTTACCTTCCTTTTTTTCAACTGTAACGCCGGGCCAGTTACCGACGAACTGGTTGGAACCGGTGAGTGCATTAAATAATGTTGTTTTACCGCAGTTTGGATTACCTGCGAGTGCAATTTTTAATGACATAATCTTCTCCTTTTTCTGATATATATTAATTTGTTTTAACTATCGCAAGTTAGTCTGGTATAACTCTTATGCAAAAAAAATTATTCTACCTCTATCATTGCGGCATCAGCTTTTCTTACCGACAATTCATAACCTCTTACGGTAACTTCGATAGGGTCACCCAGTGGCGCAACTTTTCTTATGTTAATCTCGACACCTTTAGTAATTCCCATATCCATGATTCTTCTCTTGACAGGACCATCCCCGGTAAGCTTCTTAACTCTTACGGTCTGTCCAATTGCAGCTTCTCTTAATGTCATCTTGAACTTACTCCTTTTATACCATTATTTTATTGGCCATATCATTACCAATTGCGATTCTTGAATCCTTAACATTAACAATCATATTACCTCCAAGTCTGGAAATAACAGTTACACTAACACCAGGTACAAAACCAAGATTCTCTAAAAATCTTCTTGTCTCTTCCTTTCCACCAACTCTTGCTACAGTGCCTGTTGCACCTTCATTAATCATTGACAGCGGCATCATAAAGTTCCTCCTTCGCGTATGATAATTTTTCTCTTTTCGTTGGTTAGTATATACTAACGTTTATTAGATGTCAAGAATTTTTATTAGTGGTTTCAAATTATTTTGAGGCATAACAAACCCCAGCCCAAAAGACGGTTTGGCCATATATTCTGCCCGTTATTCTGTATGGAATCCTTAATGAGTTTTGCCTTTAAACGTTCTCCATACATAAAGAAATCATTCCCTTTTACAATCCCCCATTCCATAAGTATTGCTGCTGCCCCGGTCACAAAAGGTGCCGCAACTGACGTACCGCTTGCAAGCCTGTAGCCGCCTCCGGGGTAGGGTGCTGATATATCCACGCCCGGAGCCGATATATCAGGCTTTACGGTTACAAGATTTTTAGTATTACCCCTGCCTGAAAACGGAGCATAGGAAAAAGTTCTTCCGTTATATGCACCCACTGTTATTACCCTGTAAGACGTGGATGGAATTGTAAGTGTGGTTTCCGGAACCGCACTTGTAAATCCGGTCTGCCCGGTAAGCATCGTTCTTCCGGAAATCCACAAATCTATTTTTCCGTCTTTAATACTGTCCGGATAAAACATTATCTGCCAGATTCCGTTTTTTATGTATACATTATCCGGAATAATCTGTATAAGTATCTCGCTGTTATAACTGTATGGTGTGGCAGTTCCCACATATACATATATTAATTCATCGGTGCTCTTAAATTCATATATACCCTCACCTTTTGGCACAACATACCTTTCTCCGGAAGGATTTTCTATTTCTATGTAAAAATCATCCCAGTACCTTTTCCATATCTGTATGGCAATGGACTCTTCGTAATTTCCTACAATGAATTCGCACATTTTTCTCCGGTCATTAAGTTTCACCATCGTATGTATACGCTTATCAGCTTCATTGCCTGCGCCGACAATCACATTATTTTTCCATATTTCCGTAACATAATCTATATATGTTTCAAATAGTGATGTTCCGTCATGGGCACCGTAGTTGTTTCCTATACTAATATTTATGGCAATCGGGCGGTTATTTTCCATTGCAAATTTTAATGCAAAATCCACTCCCTCCATAAGTCTTGCCGTACTGAAAAAATTATCTTCGCCAAGTTTTACAACTATTATATCCGACTTAAATGCCACACCGTTATTTCCTGCCGCAATACCTGCCACGCTTGTTCCATGTCCCGATTTGTCCATAATCAAAGACCTGTTATTTTCTGCAATGGCATTGTCAATGTCTTCCCTTGAATAGACTCTGCCTGTAACTTCATCGTAAATAACGGCAATCCTTGTTTTGCCATCCACAATAAAATCAGGATGAAAATAATCAATACCGCTGTCAATTACCGCAACATATACACCCTCTCCTCCGTTCCCGTTTCTGTTTACATCAGGCTCCATGCAGGAAATTATCTTTGAATATAACAACTCATACTGAAGGCTTTTGGGTTTTTCAATAAAAAGAACTCCATCGGTTTCTGCCAGCCTGTCAATATTTTCTCTTGGAATTCTGACAAGCCCGTATCCACCTAAGAGCTCTTTTATGCTTCCGTTTAATTCAGTAACTTCTGTAACAATATTATGACTGTATCTCACAATCAGTTCCCATACTCCGTCACTGTAACCTACATTAAGGTCATCGGTTTTAATCCGTTCCTTTTCAGGTACATCAAGTGCCAGTAATAGTTCTGAATCAATTTTACCTTCCATATCATATCCTTTGAATGTTTTTATTATGTATATGAAGGAAATTAAATTAATATTTCTTTTTTAAGGCAGGTTGAATAAATATAACAGCCGCCCGTTTCTTTTCCCGTAACTCTTGATATGGTATCCGCATACAATTCTAACTGCTTATGGTATCTTTCGACCAATGCCTTTTCGCCTGCCTTGCCCTGCTCTACCCTGTCCGTTTTATAATCGACAATATATACTTTATCTTCTTCAAAAAAGAAAGCGTCAACTATTCCCTGAACAAGAATCTTTTCATCTGACGGATATTCCTTGTCAATCATATCGGCACCAAGTTCCATAATAAAAGGCTGTTCCCTGAATAACAGTCCTTTTTTGTATGCACTGCCCATTCTTTTTCCAAGATCTGTCTGTAAGAATTCTTCAAATCTTTTAAGATTGATTAAGCCCGCATACTCTTCTGATATTTTACCTGCTGCCACCGAAGTCTTTAAATATTCCTCAATGGAGTTGTAATCTTTGCAGCAGTCATAATTAAGGATTTCAAAAAACCTGTGATAAGCCGTTCCTCTTAATGTGCCTTTGACTTCTTCATCCACGCCTTTTCTGAAACGCGGAACAGCTTTGGTTCTTTCGGGAGCGATTACCTTTGATGCCTCGTCCTCATTCTCTTCCATGGACATGTGCTTAATTTCCGAAACGGAATATTTAGACTTGAGGTCCTTTATCTCCTTGTGAGGATATATATATTCCACAGTATTTTTTACCTGTTCTGTGTCCTTTCTTCCGCTAAATGCCCGTCTGAACAGTTCGTTTATATCTGTCAAATCTTCTTTAACCGCATCTTTTACATTATCCGTAAGTAATTCATTGTCATAGCAGATATAATTATACTTACCGCAAAGTTCATCTGACTGTAACGCTCCAAGGATAAGCGAGATGTAATTCTTATTGCCAAGTATAAACTTCATATCAATAATGCTTCTGTCTATATCTGATGTAAACTCTTCGTATTTTTTTGAAGAAACAACTCCTGTTACCACTAATTTCTGGACTGCTCTTGTAAGTGCCACATAAAGAAGTCTTATCTCTTCTCCCGTTCCTTCACGCTCGTATTTCTTTTTCATTATCTCCTTGAAAAGAAATTTTTGTTTTCTCCGGCTTTTCAAATCAACATAATCCATTGAAATGCCAAAATCTTCGTCTATAATAATTTTACTCTTTAAATCTTCTTCGTTAAAACGTTTATCGGAATTACCGAGAATAACAACCGGGAACTGCAAACCCTTACTTTGATGTATAGTCATTATTCTCACATAATTGTTATCATTGCCTGCATTACCCGCTTCACCGAAATCCACATCGTAATTTCTTATTTTATCAATGTATCTTACGAAATTAAAAAGCCCCGAAAAACTTGTTTTCTCAAACTTCTCAGCCTGTAATATAAACATATTGATGTTCATTTTTCTTCTGCTGCCGTTTAAAAGGAATCCTACATAATCATAATATCCCGTCGAATATATAAGTTCCGACACAAGTTCCCTTATAGTCATAACACCTGCTTTTTTACGGTATTCTCCTATAAAATTCATGAATTTCCTGCACTTTTTAGCGGTCTCTCCGTCACCTTTACTAAACTCGCAAAGACAGTCATAGTAATTTTTTTTACGTCTGTTGCCTTTTATCAATGCCATTTCATTCGCGGTAAATCCTGCAAAATATGACTTCATAACTGCTAAAAGCGGAATTTCCTGTCTTTCGTTATCAATGACCTTTAATACATCGATTATAAGCCTTACTTCATAAGCGGAAAAATATCCCGTTGTTGATGCATAATCCGCAGGAATTCCCATATTACCGAGGGTATCCACATATTCCGGTCCTGCGTCTTTACCACTTCTTAGAAGAATTACAAAATCCTTATATGTAAGCTCCTCATTCTCTGCCATAATCTCTTTAATTCTCATAGCTGCAATTTCAGCATTAATTATACCCTTGGAATCATCGTTATAATCGTCACTTTCTTTGACATACATACATATATCCGTGTCGGTGTTAATCTCATCCTTGATATTTCCACCGTAATTAAGTGCTGCGTCATCATTATATTCAATATTACCAACGCTTTTTTTCATAATACGCCTGAAAATATCATTAACGGAATTAATAACATTAACGGTACTTCTGAAATTCTTATGAAGTTCAATCTTGCGTTCCGGCGATTGCTCTTCCGTATATGTATTGTATTTGTCTATAAATATTTCAGGTCTTGCCATTCGGAATCTGTAAATACTCTGTTTTACATCGCCTACCATAAATATATTATTGCACCCAAACCTGCACCTTGATACGGCATTCAGTATTTTCTCCTGAACGTAGTTACTGTCCTGATATTCATCTATATATATTTCATCATATAATTCAGAAAGTTCATCTGCTACATGGGTATACTTTTCCGTTTTTCCCTCTTTTGACACAAGGATTTCAAGTGCCCTGTGGGCAACATCCGAAAACTCTGCAATTTGCCTTTCTTCTTTGGCCTCCCTGTATCTGTCTGCAAACTCAGTAGTAAAATCAACTACAGCAGTGATGCTTGTCCTTACGCATGCCACCTCGTCTATTATATCTTCATAAGGATAACAGCAGTATAAATCAATTATTTCTGTAATTTCTTTTTTGAGGCTGTTTCTTTCTGTGGTAATATAATCGCTAAGTTCCTTATCAGTACCTTTTCCTGCCCTTGGTTTTGTACGGAAATTCTTATCTGCATTATTATTAAGTTCCGTAAAACTGTTACATTCAAGAAGCCTTGTAACCTTGCTTTTATCATCACATAAAACATCCCTTACCCCGCTAAGTCCGGGGTCTTCGCATAATTCTATGAGGTTATCATAGGATTGTGACATCTCATTCAGAAGTTCTTTTATATATGAAAAAAGATATTCTATGACAGGAGAAGCATTTAATTCGTCCTCATTATCAATGTCATATAATTTTGCACAGTCAGAAAGCCATTCCTTAGGCCAAGGGTGGCTTTCTGAGGCATCATAGAGTTTTTTAATAATATCAAAAAAAGGTGCTATTGATTTACCCTGTGTAAGACTGTTAATGGCTGTTATGAGATTTTCGTCATTGTTTTTAAGGCGTTCTTCCAGCAGTTCATTATATACATCTTCCTTAATAAGTTCTGTTTCGCCTTTATCTGCAATTCTGTATGAAGGCTCATAGCCTATGGTATTATAATAATTTTTAAGAATATAACTGCAAAAACTGTCTATCGTCGTGATTTTGGCATGGTTAATAAGAGCAATCTGTCTGATTGCCCGTCTGTTACCGCAATCCGCCTTGAGAATATCTTCAAAACGCTTTGTAAGACGCTCTTTCATTTCTCCTGCTGCTGATTTTGTAAAAGTCACTATTACTATTCTGTCTATATCAACCGGATTCCGTTCATCAAAAACACGGCTTACAATTCTCTCAACAAGAACAGCGGTTTTACCCGATCCTGCCGCAGCACTTACAAGAAGATTACAGTTTCTTTCATATATAGCGGTCTGCTGTTCACTTGTCCAGTTACTCATCTTTCTTATTCTCCAATCCGATTTTTGCGAAAAAATCATCCAGACTTATCTTTTCCCTTACGCGGTATTTTTCTTTTTTAATAACATTAAATCCGCAGATATCGCTGTATTTGCAAAAATCACATGCTCCCTCGTAAGGATTTATTGATATTCTGCCTTCGGTCATCTCATCTACAAGCTCTGACATTCTCCTTGAAGCGTAACCTGCCATTGCCCTAAACTGCTCATCCGTAACAACTTTATCACTGTATGCCACATTATTGTCCCGTCCTTTTTTTACGGGTATTACATTGGACTCCTTATCCATATTATGGTCAAGAAGCCCGATACTGTCATGTCCCACGATCCCCGATGGAATAAAATCCTGAAGAGCATCTTTTTTATCGGTTACCGGATCTTTAAGGGTATTATAAAAAACAGCGGCCGGAACTGCCTTAACGCTATCTTTTTCATACTCTTTAAGTGCTTCGTCAAGATATATGAGAAGCTGGAGTTTTTCTCCCGTAAGTATTTCTTCTTTGCTTATGGTATTTTCCCCCGACTTGTAATCAATAATTTTAATGTAGTTACTGCCGTTTTCTGAAGCTATATCAATCCTGTCGATTTTGCCGTTGACAGTCATGCCATTAATATTACGGATAAAATTATGTTCAAATGCCGCAGGAATAAAGCTTCCGGCGTTAATCTGTTCACCCATAGCCCATACGGTTCTGTTTACAATATCGGAAAGTCTCATTTTAAGAAATTCATTGGCTGCACTCTCTTTAAAGAAGGAATACTTATAGTCAGCGGTTATCTTATCAAAGGCTACATTTACAAAATCCTTTCTTTCTTCATCACTGAGGCTTCCGAAATTAAGGCCGTTTTCCATAAGTGTACAGCCCATATATTCAAGTGTCTTATGAAAAATATCACCTATATCAATATTGGTTATCTTATGCTCCTGTCTTTCACCTATCCCAAGTCCGTAGGTAAGGAAATGGGAAAAGGCACAGCCGGCATAGGTCTCTATCCTTGATACGCTTGCGGTAAGATTTTCACTATAAAGCATTTTTGCGGCTTCTTTTGTAAGATTATCGGACATAACATTCTCATTAAAGCTGTCGATTATTTTCTTAATGATATTGCCATATACATCATCATTAACAAAATAAGAAATTACTGCTGCCAGATTTTTGTCCGCATCATAATCTTTGATTTTTGCATAATCCGATACAAGGTGGAAAGAGTTCTGTCTGTTAGTAAGAAAATCCGTTATATCAGGGTGGTATGGCTTAATATCGTACATATCACTTATTATCCCTATTACCCTTGACGGTCTTATCTCTTTACCATCATCGTTATACCTTCCATAACTTAAATACAGTGTATTTTCAGGTCTTGTAAAATTGAGATACAGGTAAAAATTCTGCATAAATACTTTTTCTTTAGGCGTCGGAGAAAGAACAATCTGCATATCGGAAAGCGTCATGCGTTCATCCTCAGACAAAATACCATGGTTATCTCCTGTTTTAGGAATAATTCCTTCATTGGCACCAAGTACAAAGAGCACCTTGATATTATCAATTCTTGAACGCTCCAGATCCCCAACCATTACACAGTCATTGGAGGGTGGAATTATACCCACCTTTATCTCTTCAAAGCCGGCATCCATAATTTCGGCAAATTCTTTTACCGTCATAGGCTCGTCACCTAACATATCATATATTCTTTCAAGTAATGTTACCACATGTCCGTAGCTTTTGCGGAATTCTTCCGCCTTATCCTCATCCTCCGTATTATCTGCCAGCATTTCCATCTCCTCATAGAGGTTTTCTTTTTCCATAAAATCATACACGGCATTGACGTAATCCGAGGCCTTGGTTCCCTTTGTCATATCACTGTAAAATTCTGAAATAAGGCAACAAAAATCCTCTCTTACTTCATTAATTACATCAAGTCCCATTTCTTTTGACTTGTATGCTCTTACAAACTTTTCACAATATCTGTCAAAACCATTTATACCAAAAGCAAGAATATAATCCTCAAAAATATTGACTTTATCACGTTCAAATCCGCAAAGCCCGTTTTTCAGTACACGGAACACGGCTTCATAGGAAAAGCGTTCTTTAATAAGTGCAATGATACCTCTTATATATTCAACCATTGGATTACCTATAAGGCTTCTTTTATTATCCATAAAAAAGGGAATGCCCGATTCCTTAAAAATTCTGGCGGTTTCGTTGGCAAAATTATCCTTATCCCCAAGAATAACTCCTATATCGTTAAATCGGTAACCATGGGTTCTTACTTCCTTTAAGATGGCCGCCGCAGCATATTGAATCTCTTCTTTGCCGTTTAAATGCTCACTTATATGTATATCCTCCGGATTGCCGCCAAAGGTACTGCCGTTATATCTGAAAATATTTTCTTCCAGAAAATTAAGGGCAGGCGAATTGCGGAAACGATATTTTGAATGGTCGCTTTCAATTCTTTGCATCAAAAAAGGAATACGGACATTATCAGCTATCACTCCAAGCTTCCTTATCATATCCTTACTCATATAAAAAAGCTCATCCATTCCCATATCCGTATTGATGTTATTTATGGCAGGGGATGAAATGGTAACCGTCACTATAATATTCTCCGCCTGCAGAGCAATTTTCTCTATCAGCCTGTACTGGACAGGTGTAAATCCCGTAAACCCATCAAATACAACAGTGCTTCCCTTAAGTAAATCGGAATTATCAATGAATCTGTATAAAAGTTCCGGTTTATCTTCAACCGTAACAAACCTGTCCCTGATATAATTCTCAAATTCACTGTAAATAAGGCTTATGTCCTCTAGCTTATCCCTGAGTCTGTCACTGCCTGCACTCACTGCTATCTCTTTAAGCATATCAGGCGTAATTCCGTACTGTTTCAGTTCTGAAATCATTGACTTCATCTCGCTGACAAAGCCCTGTCTTCTGCCTGCCTTAATAATACGGAAATCTGACTTTATATTATTAAGTATTTTTCTGACGATAAGATTTTTACCTGTATCGTCAATGGTTTCCTTAAGCTCTATCTGCAATTCTTCAAACACTCTGTAGCAGAGTCTTCCGAAAGTAAGTACATCTATATTAAAAACACCATGTGAGGGGTGCATCCTTACAACCCTTTTCTGTGCCTGCAAAGATGACTGCTCCGGTACTATAAATACATATTTTTTATCCGGATTGGCACAGGCTTCCTTAACTATATCCGAATATACATATTCTGTTTTTCCATGTCCCGAAGGACCATATAAAATTTTAATTGACATATTTCCTACCTTAAATGAATACATCTGTAATAATCAGATGTTGGAGTTATTCATGAGTACAAAGACCAAAATACTTGTTTTTAAAATGAAAGAGATAATCTATACTATCGTTTTCGCCGTCCTTGCTATCCTGCTCATCATTTTTCTTGTATTAATCATAAAAGGACACAGCAAAAAAAGCAGCGAGTCAGCCAAAAAATCCACCTTTTCTCCGGGTATATATGAAGCATCCATCGTATTGTCTTCAAATCCGGTAAATATTGAAGTTGTGGTGGACCATGAACAAATCAAATCAATCAGCATGGTAAATGTATCAGAAGCCGTTACAACAATGTATCCTCTTATATCTTCATCACTTACGGAAATTGCATCACAGATTGTTCAAAATAATTCGACAGAGAATCTTGTATTTAATGATGAAAATAAATACACCTCAATAATCCTTGTCAATGCAATTAATACAGCCCTTTGCAAAGCGGGACTCTGACATATAACGATTATATCATATTGAAATTTCCTTAACAATATTTTATACTTTTACCAAAGTACTGAAAAATGTACACTAAATATGTTAAAGGACTAATAATATGAGAGATAATTTTATAAGATGTGCCGCTGTCTCTCCCGATGTGACAGTCGCAGACCCCTTAGCCAATGAGCTTTCAATTAAAGCATATATGGATGAGGCAGCCAAAAATAATGTTTCGGTTCTGGTATTTCCCGAACTTTGTCTTACAGGATACACATGTAACGATCTTTTTTTACAGGATACACTTCTTAAGAACTCTCTTGACGCAGTAATCCGTCTTGCAGAATATACAAAAGATAAGAATTTTATTGCCTTTGTAGGGCTGCCTTTTATGTACGGTAATTGTCTCTACAATGTCGCCGCCGCATTATATGACGGCAGAATTATCGGTCTTATCCCCAAAAAAAATCTTCCCTCTTATTCGGAATTTTATGAAACAAGACATTTCACCCCGGGTTTTGACGAATGTGTCAATATAACAGTCGGTGACTGTTCCGTTCCGTTTGGTTCAAAACTGTTATTTGCGTGTAAAGATATTCCATCCCTTGTTATCGGGGCTGAAATCTGTGAGGATGTATGGGTTCCCTTACCTCCTTCCATAAATCATGCCCTTGCAGGTGCTACGGTAATCGTCAACTGCTCTGCCAGTGATGAAACTGTCGGTAAGGACCGGTACCGCAGGGATTTGATTTCCGGTCAGTCAGCCAGACTTATATCTACCTACATCTATGCAAATGCGGGTGAGGGTGAATCCACACAGGATCTTGTATTCGGCGGACATAATATAATAGCCGAGAACGGAACCGTTCTTGCGGAATCAAAGCGTTTTAAGAACGGAATAATCTATGGTGACACAGACCTTGACAGGCTTAAAAATGAGCGCAGAAGAATGACAACCTTCCCTAATGTTTCAAAGGATTATACTACTGTTTATTTTTCCCTTGTAATTAAGGACCTTTCATTAAACAGGTTTTACAATATGACGCCTTTTGTCCCATCATCCGTTGAAGAAAGAGAACTTCGCTGTGAAGAAATCCTTTCCATCCAGGCAATGGGACTTAAAAAGAGGCTTAAACACACGGGCAGTAAGCATGCAGTCATCGGTATATCCGGCGGTCTTGATTCAACTCTTGCCCTTTTGGTAATCGTCAAGGCTTTTGATATGCTTTCGATTCCTCGCGAAAATATAATTGCCTACACGATGCCTTGTTTCGGCACAACTGACAGGACTTACAACAATGCCTGCAATCTTGTTGCCGCATTACATGGCACTCTCAAAGAGGTAAATATCAAAAATGCCGTTAATATCCATTTTGAGGATATCGGTCAGGACCCTGACAAACACGACATAACCTACGAGAACTGTCAGGCAAGAGAAAGAACACAGATTCTTATGGACGGTGCCAACCTGTATAACGGTATGGTTATCGGCACCGGTGATTTATCAGAGCTTGCTCTTGGCTGGGCAACCTACAATGGCGACCATATGTCAATGTATGCCGTCAATTCAGGTATTCCAAAGACCCTGGTGCGCCACCTTGTGCGTTTCTATGCCGATACCTGCAACAATGACACCTTAAAGAACCTGCTTCTGGATGTACTTGATACTCCTGTAAGTCCTGAACTTCTTCCTCCTGTGGATGGCAAAATCTCCCAGAAAACAGAGGACCTTGTCGGACCTTATGAACTTCATGACTTTTTCCTTTATTATATTTTACGTTTTGGATTTGCTCCCGATAAGATATACAGAATCGCAAAAATTGCGTTTAAAGATGTCTATGATGACGCTGTAATCCTTAAATGGCTTAAGGTATTCTACCGCCGTTTCTTCAGCCAGCAGTTCAAACGTTCCTGCCTCCCTGACGGACCTAAGGTCGGCTCTGTTGCCATCTCCCCAAGGGGTGACCTGCGCATGCCTAGTGACGCCTGCAGCAGGATATGGCTGGACACGATTGAGAAGATGTGAGCCGGCGAGGCCAGAGGTGAACCGGCGAGGCCGGGGGTGTGAGCCGGCGGAAATTGGATTCTCTACCCTTTCTACCGCTTTTCTCTATTTGGGTAGAGATTTCCGGTCGGCGGCACTGGGCGGCTATGATGAGAATCCGGTACTTTCTTGCACCAAAAAGCATCTAAACATAAAAAAGTGGTGTCCCCTGATAATTCTGTGTGTCATGCTCCGGGATTCCGGGAACACATTACAGGGTACACCACTTTTATATTATTAACCTATGACTTCTTTCATTGTGTAATGTCCTGCAGGCTGTCCTTTGAGGAACTTAGCTGCTTCAACAGCACCTTTGGCAAATACACTCTTTGAATATGCGGTATGAGAGAATGTTATTACTTCGTCTTCGCCTGCGAAAATAACATCATGCTCGCCTACTATTGTTCCGCCTCTTACAGAAGAAAAACCGATTTCGTTCTTAGGTCTTGGAATTCTGTCCTGACTTCTGTCGAATTTGTATTCATATTTCTCAGGGAGGCTTTCATTAATAGCATCACCTAAAGCAAGTGCTGTGCCACTTGGTGCATCAACCTTGAAATGATGATGTTTCTCAACGATTTCAATATCAAAACCTGCTTCTGCAAGTAATGGCGATACTGATTTAAGCACCTTGAATAAAGTATTAATTCCTAAAGACATATTAGCTGATTTAAGGACAGCTACCTTCTTTGATACCTCTTCAACTCTTGCAAGCTGTTCTTCAGATAATCCTGTTGTGCATAATACTACAGGAATTTTCCTTGTCTCAACATAATCAAGCAATTTGTCAATTGCCTTTGCCGATGCAAAATCAATGATTACATCTGCTTCAACATTGCAGTCATCAATATTGGTAAAAACAGGGTATGGATTCTGTCTGTTATCGACAATATCTATTCCCGCAACAATTTCTGCGTCTTTGTCAGCGGCAACAATTCCTGTGATAACCTGACCCATCTTACCGTTGCAGCCGTGCATAATTATCTTAACCATTTTCTGTACCTTCTTTTATATTAATCCGAAATTTTTCATTGCATTTTTGAGAACTTCAAGGTTCTTTGGCTCCATTGGAGAAAGAGGTCCTCTGAGTGGTCCTACTTCAAATCCCATAAGATTAAGGGCATGTTTTACAGGAATAGGATTAACTTCAACAAAAAGTGCCTTGATAAGCTCTATTGACTTAAGCTGGAGTTCACATGCTTTCTTGACATCACCGTTAAGGAATAATGTAGGAATGTCGTGGGCAACCTTAGGTGCAACGTTTGAAAGAACTGAGATAACGCCCTTTCCACCAAGTGACATAATAGGAACTATCTGGTCATCATTGCCTGAATATATGTCCATCCTGCCTTCTGTCAAAGCTGCAAGTTCTGCAACCTGTGAAAGATTTCCTGATGCTTCCTTGATACCTACGATGTTATCCACTTCTTTAAATAATTTAGCTGCTGTAGCAGGTAAAATATTACATCCTGTTCTGCTTGGAACATTGTAAAGAATGATAGGAATTTTAACCGAACCCGCAACCTTGGTAAAGTGTGCGATAAGTCCTGACTGTGTTGCCTTGTTGTAATAAGGTGTTACAACAAGAAGTCCGTCTGCTCCTGCTGCTTCTGCTTCTTTTGATAATTTAACTGCTGTCTCAGTACAGTTAGAACCGGTTCCCGCAATAACAGGTATTCTGTGATTAACTGTCTTAATGCAGAATCTTATAACCTCTGAATGTTCTTCCTCGCTTAATGTTGCTGATTCACCTGTTGTTCCGCAGATAATGATTGCATCTGTCTCATTTGCAATCTGGAACTCAAGAATCTCAGCTAACTTCTCATAATTAACGCTTCCGTCAGCGTTCATTGGTGTAACAATGGCAACACCGGCACCTGTAAATAATGACATAATATGTCTCCTTCCATATATAAAAGTTATACTGATGTAAACAATGAATGTCCGCTTAACAGACATTCTGTTATTTTAAATAAAAAAAGAGTTCCAAAAGGAACTCTTAAAGTCATAAGCTATAATTTAACTTTAGGTAGCTCCCCATCTTACGATGACAGTCATATACATATTATATATATGCCCAGCTTGCATCAATACAGGTTAATACAGCTTCGGCACCGACTCCTTTCCATTGTCATCATCTATTCCTGTCATATCAGACAATGTACTGTTAATCAGTGCAACCTCTACACTCTTTTCTATTTAGTGATAGTGTATCACTTAATATATACTATGTCAAATAAATAATTTTATGCCTGTAAGTCCGGCTCCCGGCAGGAAAAATCTTGCTGCCTTCGGAACAAATTCCGATAGAATATAAGTAAAAAGAACCAGTCCCGCTCCGGCAAGAAAAACATAGTATGTATTTTTAAGCACTCTGCTTATTCCAATTAATATAAATGAAAAGATTATCATATAAATAAATTTTGTAATGTTAATCAATAGGATTGCATTACCGACAGAAATATCAAGTGTAAATCCTGACATTTCCATAATTGATTTAATGGAATAATTATAATAATTAATATCAAAAAGTCTTGATTTAATCAGATAGTCAAGCAGCAATGACACAATGGAAAGCACTACAGCTACGCTCATTGTAATTAAAATGCGGCATTCAAACAGCTTTTTTCTGCCATAATATGAAGTTTTAACAAGGACATCCGTCCTGCATCTGTAATCATTACAAAATATATTGCATATAATATACGCAATAAAAATAATTACGGTAAATTCCATTCCAATGGATGCAATGTATTTCTGCACATCTAAATCATAAAAAAGCCTGCCGTCAGGGTATTCCTCATGGTAATAATTATATTTTTCTCTTATATATGAGTACACAGGTATCATTTTTTCTGCGATAAGACTGTCATTCTTAATCTCCCTGTACTCTTCATCAGTATATTTACCAAGGTAATAATTATACTCAATCGTGTTATTGTCTTTTATATCCGAAAAATACTCAAGTCTTTCTTCTACAAAATCTCTCTTCTCCTGTGTATATCCACCCGGCATTTCACTGATTACTTTTTTATAAAGATTTTCATTGATATTTCTTCCTGTCTGGGGAATATTAACGAACGCGAGTATTACTTTCAGCAATAACATTACTACTAAAAAAATCAAAGCCTTAATATTCAATATGCTCTTTTTAAGTTCAAATTTTAATATTTTATTCACTTTTATTCATCTTTCTCAAACAATGTCATATATTCATCCTCAAGATTGTGGCTTCCGTCATTATCAATCTCACCCGCTATTACACCTTCTTTTATCAACAGAATCTTATCTGCAATCATATCAAGGTCCGAAACTATATGGGAAGAAATGATGATTACCTTATCCTTTTTATTATTAAGGATTAACTCTCTGAAACGGATGCGTTCTTTAGGATCAAGTCCCACTGTCGGTTCATCAAATATAAGTATCTCCGGGTCTGCAATAAAAGTTACTGCAATTGCTGCACGTCTTTTCATTCCTCCGGAAAATGTTTTGATTTTATCATCTTTTCTCGATAAAAGATTAGTGCCGGTAAGGACTTTTTCCATCATCTCCGGTATTTTAGGCTTATCAAGGCCTCGAAGATAAGCAAAATATTCTAACATTTCCGTAAGGGTAAACTCCGGATACAATCCTGTATTCTGTGGAAGATATCCTATATGTTTTCTGTATTCAGCTTTCATACTTTTAATATTTTTTCCCATATATTCAACAGAACCTTCACTGCTGTCAATCACATCGGAAATTATATTCATAAGAGTTGATTTTCCTGCACCATTAGGTCCTAACAATCCGTATATTCCCGGTGTAAATAAATAATTCATGTTATTAAGCACGCATTTTTTTCCGTACTTTTTATAAAGATTTTTAACTTCTAACATCTTATCTCCTGCCCTTTTTCACATATATATATCTGCCTGTAAAATACATCGCAATAATTAATGGAATGGTACATATCATATATACGGTTACAGGCTTAAACGGAATATTTCCCATTCTCACAAATTCCAATTTGTTAAAATAACTTCTTGGATAATAAAGCGCATGTGGTGACCCGATGTATCTTGATACAAATGTGTACCATTTATTTTCAATGCCCGGTGTGCCAAACCTGATTGCAACTATGTAATGATATAATAACCATGTTCCACCCGTAATCACCACCGCAATAAGTGAATTAACTATCTTCTGTGAACTTACCGATACAATTACAATTATCATTCCATAAAACATATATGAACTTAATGTAAAAAGTATCTGTATGATAAAGAATGTCAATATACTGATATTATACGGTGAATCCGGTTCAAGGCACTGTATCGGATTGAGCCAGTCTCCTGCCGAACCATAGATTATCTGCGGGAGAAAATTTATTACGTTCTTTAATATTGCAAGAACCGCTGCAGTAATCAAAAGAATAATTAATTTGTTATTATATACTTTGTTCTGTCCCCTGTATGTTGATCTTATATACATAACAAGCTCTGAATTAACATCGGCATAAAATATTCTTACAACTGCTATTCCAAATAAAATCAGGATAACAACAGCGGACAGATATCCACTGTTAATATCGCTCCTATTAAAGAATTGAATGTTAAAAACAGACTTAAATTCCAACGGAGATTTACAAAGGTTGTATGTTTTTATATTAACTTTTGAAAGATACTCATCATTAACATTACTTAGTCTTTCTGCCTTTTTTGCAATCCGGCTTCTGCTGTCGGCAATGTTGCGGTACTCTTTGATTTTATCGTTGTAGGCTTCACTTGTATCATAATTATACTGTTCCATGACGTACTTTGTCTGGCTGTCAGGCTGCGACTTTTCCACTGACATAAACACAGTTATTATGAGACAGGCTGCCAATGATATTAAAAAAGCTTTGTCTTTTAATAATTTTAAAAATTCATATTTCATAAATGTTACTCTATCACTATCTTTGCATATCTTGAACGTGAATACATATCACTATCATCATCTTTATTATTAACAGTTATGGTAAACACAATATGTTCTCCCTTTGGCAATCCCGATAAATCAAGTTCTGTCTTGATTCCTCCGTTACTTGGTATGACATATTTAAGGACTTCCTTCCCATCAAATGCAGGATATACTTTATCATCACATATAAAAATTGTGTTAAACTCCGTATTAACCTCATCTTCTTTCTGATTACACTGTAATGAGGTATAATATACCTTACCGTCTTTCTGATAAACAAATTCATTGTATGGATTAAATCCGCACTCTAATATTCCCAGTTCCTTTATTTCCTGTCCATAAGATAAATCAGCACAGGCCTCTCCTTCTTCCAATTCATATTTCTCACTGTATGGTACTATCTGACATTCATCAACCGTGCCTTTTTCTGTTACAAAATTTTGAGTCCTATCTCTAAATGTATCATACTCTAATTCGCCATAATCATCCATATATGATAGTTCATTTCTTGACAGATTGATTAATCTATATTTATTATCTGACCGGTCAGGAACCACCTGAAAATCAGTCATTATCTGTTCACCATTTTTTGATCTGCTTGTGTACATTTTATCAGTGCCATCTTCCGTATCAAAATATATATAATTGCCATTATGAAATACTAAGGCATAATTAATATTTGTACTGTCAATTACTGCATTATTATATTCAAATGACCTATATTGTGTCATGCACATCCTTATTTTTCCATCATTAAGGGTAATCGGTGCATCGGGATATACATTGGTCTTTACTTCTTTTCCATCTTTTAACTCATAAGCAAATAACCCGGCCGAGCCTGATTCCGATGAATACTTATATCCTCCTTCCGGCATTTCTTCATTGGATTGGGTTGTTGTATTATTTTCTGTACTTACGGAAGTCTCATCTTTTAATGATGTTTCCTTATTATCAATGTCAAGTTTTTTGCTTCCACACCCTGTAAGGAGTAATGTTGCAGTCAACATAATTCCTGATAAAACTGTTAATTTATTTTTCATTTAGTTACTCCTTTGAATTTTGTTAAACGGTACACCGTTTCCGTAGATTCATCCAGATTCATATTTCATAAATATTACTCTATCACTATCTTTGCAAATCTTGAACGTGAACACATATCACTATCATCACCATTACTATTAACAGTTATGGTAAACACAATATGCTCTCCTTTTGGCAATCCCGATAAATCAAGTTCTGTCCTAATTCCTCCGTTACTTGGTATAACATATTTAAGGACTTCCTTTCCATCAAATGCGGGATATACCTTATCATCACATATAAAAATTGTGTTAAACTCCGTATTAACCTCATCCTCTTTCTGATTACACTGTAATGAGGTATAATATATCTTACCGTTTTTCTGATAAACAAATTCATGGGATGGATTAAATCCATATTCTAATATTCCCAGTTCCTTTATTTCCTGTCCGTAAGATAAATCCGCACAGGACTCGCCTTCTTCCAATTCATATTTCTCACTGTATGGTACTATCTCACACTTTTCAGCAGTGCCATCTTCAGTTACAAAATCAGATACCAGTATACCACCTCCACCACTCTCTCGTTCACCATATTCACTCATATAATCCTTAGTATTTCGTGCTGCGTTTATTGCTACATACTTTCCTCCTGATTTATCCGGAACAACATCAAAATCAGTCAATACCTGTTCACCATTTTTTGATTTACTCTGATACATTTTATCAGTGCCTTCTTCTGTATCAAAATATATATAATTGCCATCATGAAATAATAATAAATAATTTATGTTGTCAGAATCAGTAATTTCATCATTGTACATATATGTCCTATATTGTGATATACACATTTTGGCTTTTCCATCGTTAAGGGTAATCGGTGCATCTGGATATACATGGGTCTTTACTGCTTTTCCATCTTTTTTTTCATAAGCGGATAGATCAACAAAGCCAGATATATTTGAATATTTATATCCTCCTTCCGGCATTTCTTCATTGGATTTGGTTGTAGTATTATTTTCTATACTTACGGAAGTCTCATCTTTTAATGATGTTTCCTTATTATCAATGTCAAGTTTTTTATTTCCACAACCTGTAAGAAGTAATGTTGTTGTCAACATAATTCCTGATAAAGCTGTTAATTTATTTTTCATTTAGTTTCCTCCTTTGAATTTTTTTTATATAAATTTTGACGTCAAAAATTTATACTGTTAAATATCTACTGAGTATTTTATGATATTATCACCATTCTCATCCATCTGTACAATTTGTATAAATGCATTTTCTCTATCAATTCCCGGAAAAAATATCTTTCCGTCAGCATAATCAATAAATGTTACATATATATTCTCTAAATCTTTAATACTGTTGCCTTCCATATCCATAATTATCGTATGGTATGTACCATCGTCCATATTCATACAAGCTGCGTATATATATTTATCCGTGGCACATATATCACTTACATTTTCCATTATTCGTACGGGCTCGTCCTCATTCCAGCTCTTCTTATACAAATCATTAAAGCGGTCCACATAATAGAGATAATCTTCTGTACATACTATTGCAAGTATATAGGCATCAACCTCTGTTATGCTTTCTGTTCCGTCAAGCAGATTAATGCACATTACTTTATTCTTCTCTGTTAATAAGTAGTAGTTATCACCAATTATTGTTTCACACTTATATCCATAGTCATGTGCATATACAGATTCAAACTTATCATTCAGTATATTCTTATATCCTTTTTCTTTAAGAATCATATACTTATCATTGTATACTGCAACTTCATCAATATCTGTGGCATAAGTGCTATATTCCTCTGTGTTGTATTTATCAGGCTTAACATCTTTATATACAACATCTCCTGTATCGCATTTCTTAATATCTCCGTCTGCACTGTATAAATCACCGTGAAGGATAAAATAATTATTATTCTCATCAGCTATACAGCCGGTTCCTGAATGTGAACAGGTTGCGTCAAGACATATTGAATAACACTTGTCTTTGTCAGTATATACATATCCTCTGCTTGTCTTTAAATAATATGTATTATCATCATATATAACACCGGTAGCGTATCTGCCGCTGTCAGACTTAAGGCTTCCCGCACCGTTAAAATAATTAACCTCAGTATCCTGCTTTTTATTGCCACATCCTGAAAAAATAACTGCAACTCCTAATACCGCCAATAAAAATTTCTTCATAAATATCCTCCATTCGGTTGTTATAATAAAAAGAAAAACCACAGGCGATAAACCTGTGGTTCTGTAATTTTATTAATGACACCCCTAGTCTACCTTATCTTACTCGCCCATATAAAATTTTCACTAAGCTAAGTGTATAATGGTATATAGTTATTGTCAATATTTTTTTACAAAAAAATACATATTATTACATATTTTGCATCTATTCTTCAAAATATTCTATCTTGCTTACGGAGACTTCGTATGCTGTACGTCTTTCGCACTCATCTTCGCTTATTTTCTTGACATATTCCCTGCTCTGGATTCTTCCGTATATCTGAATATGGCTGCCAACTTCAAATCCTGCTGCAAACCTGGCGTTACGCCCCCATGCGATACATGGGATGTAATCTGACTTACCGTATGGTCTGTTTACGGCAATAAGAACATCTGCTATCTCTCTTCCCAACGGAGTTCTTCTGTAGATGGCAGGCTTACAGATGTATCCGTCTAAGAAAATCTGATTGGTACTGTTCTCCTCCTCATAATTATCATACAATTGGAGTTCTCTTACAAAAATCGAAAGCATTAATCTGTTCTTGTTCTCTTCATGTCTGTTATAAGACCTGAACTGTCCCGATGCTTCGATTATAACACCTCTCAAATCCTCCGTTACGTCCACAAGTCTTTCAGAAATCATAAGTGGAATAATATCAACGCTGTCTGATAAACGGTTCACGGATATGTTCAATGTGTAAAATCCTTCACCATATACCTCATGGCTGAATTCAAATTCTGAAACCACCTCTCCTACTATTGTTACTCTGTTGTTTTCAATAACCTTATCGGTCATAATCGTGTATCTCCCTTCTATTTTTGCTGTCCGGATTATATCCGGGGGTCACTTGATAATTTTATCAATAATATATATATGCGGCAATGACATATTTTATTACAAAAAACTTGTCAAAAAATAAAAATATGATAAAATATTATGGTTATAGTATAGAAATAAATCAAAAATGGAGGCGTTTTATGATTACAAAACGTGAAGATGTTCGTAACATTGCTATTATTGCCCATGTAGACCACGGCAAAACAACACTTGTTGACGAACTTTTAAAACAGAGCGGAACATTCCGTGAGAACCAGGAAGTAGCCGAACGTGTTATGGATTCCAATGACATCGAACGTGAAAGAGGAATCACAATTCTTTCAAAAAATACTGCTGTTTATTATAAAGACACAAAAATCAACATAATTGACACACCCGGTCATGCTGACTTCGGTGGTGAGGTTGAACGTGTACTCAAAATGGTAAACGGTGTTATTCTCGTTGTTGATGCGTATGAAGGTGTTATGCCTCAGACAAAGTTTGTACTTCATAAAGCACTTGACCTAGACCTTGACCTCATTGTATGTGTTAATAAAATTGACAGACCTGAAGCCCGTCCTAATGAGGTTGTTGATGAAGTTCTTGAACTTTTACTTGACCTTGATGCCAATGACAAACAGTTGGAATGTCCTTTTATTTTTGCATCTGCAAGGGAAGGTTTTGCAAAATATAAACTGGAAGATGAATCTGATAATATGATTCCTTTATTTGAAACAATTATTAATCATATACCTGCTCCTGAAGGAGATGCGGAAGCTCCTTTACAGCTTCTTATCAGTACAATTGATTACAACGAATATGTAGGACGAATCGGTGTAGGTAAAATTGATAACGGTACAATTAAAGTTAATCAGGAGGTTCTTCTTGTTAATCATCATGATGAAAGCAAACATCAGCGTGTTAAGGTAACGAAGCTTTATGAGTTTAACGGTCTTAACAAAGTTGAAGTTAATGAAGCCAAAATGGGCTCAATCGTTGCTGTTTCCGGAATCACCGATTTACACATCGGAGATACCCTCTGTAATGTTGACAGCCCTGCTCCAATTCCTTTCCAGAAGATTTCCGAGCCTACAATCGCCATGAATTTTATGGTAAACGACTCTCCTCTTGCCGGTCAGGAAGGTAAATTTGTTACATCAAGACACTTAAGAGACCGTCTTTTCAGGGAACTTAATACAGATGTTTCATTAAGAGTAGAAGAAACAGACGATATGAACTGCTTTAAGGTATCAGGCCGTGGCGAGCTTCATCTTTCAGTTCTTATTGAAAATATGCGTCGTGAAGGATATGAATTCGCTGTAAGCAAAGCAGAAGTCCTTTATCATTATGATGAACGCGGACATAAACTTGAACCAATGGAAACAGCCTTCGTAGATGTTCCTGATGATTGTTCAGGAACGGTAATCCAGAAACTGAGCATGAGAAAAGGTGAGCTCAATGGTATGACACCACTTAACGCAGGAACAACAAGACTTGAGTTCTCTATTCCTTCAAGAGGATTAATCGGTTATACCAATGAATTCCTTACAGATACCAAGGGAAGCGGTGTTATCAATACTACTTTTGATGACTACGGTCCATACAAGGGAGATATTTCTTATCGTAAACAGGGTTCACTTATTGCCTTTGAAAACGGTGAAGCTATTACTTACGGACTGTTTAATGCTCAGGAAAGAGGTACCCTGTTTATCGGGCCGGGTGAAAAGGTATATGCAGGTATGATTGTTGGTCAGACAGGCAGAGCTGAAGATATTGAAGTAAACGTATGTAAGACAAAACATCTTACCAACACACGTTCGTCAAGTGCCGATGATGCTTTAAGACTTGTTCCACCTAAGATTTTAAGCCTTGAACAGTCTCTTGAATTCATTGATACCGATGAATTACTTGAAGTAACACCTAAGAGTCTCAGAATCCGTAAGAAGATTCTTGATTCGACATTAAGATACAGATCAAAGAAAAATTAATAATGATAATTTAAAGGCCGTCGGTTTTTAACGTAACCGACGGTCTTTTATTATTTTCTGCATAATATAAAACGGACAGTGTATTTCACACTGTCCGTTCATAATATCATTATTCAAAATCCGAAATTACATACCCATCTGAGCTGCAACTTCTGCTGCGAAGTCTTCGTTCTTCTTTTCCATACCTTCGCCAACTTCGTAACGAACAATCTTTGTAATCTTGATTGCCGGATTAACACTTGCAAGATATGCTTTAACAGTCTGCTTTCCGTCCTCTGCTTTAACATATGTCTGATCAAGGAGACAGATTTCTTTAAGCTGCTTAGAAATACGTCCATCAACTAATCCTGCAAAAATCTTATTAGCAACAATATTTTCCTTATCATCTAATGCTAACTGACCTAACTGGGCAACTGCTTCTTTAGATACGAAATTCCATACATAGTTCATGTTGCTCTTCTTTTCTTCAAAGATAGCTATATCTTCATCACTCCATACTTTATCATTGATAGCCTTGTCAATAAGTGCATTCATGATAGGCTTTGGAAGTGTTGTAGCTTCATTTAATGCACTGTCAATTGTAATTTCTTTAATCTTGGCAAGTTCATCTGCTGAGATCTCATCTCTGCTGATGTACTGTGGATTCATAGCTGCAACCTGCATAGCTATGTTAGTAAGAGCTTCTTTAGCTGCATCTGATGAGTCTCCGTCTGCTGCTACAAGAACACCGATTCTTCCGCCACCGTGGATGTATGAAGCAACAGCGTCTGCTGTAACTTTTTCAAATCTTCTGATTGAAAGCTTCTCACCGATTGTAAGAGTCTTTTCCTGAAGCTGTGACTGCATACCAAGAATTGAAACAACATCTTCTCCGTCTCCGGCCTTGTCAACTGATGCTGTAAGAGCCTTATCGGCAACTTCCTGTACGAATTCATGGAATGTTGCATTCTTAGCAACGAAGTCTGTCTCAGAATTTACTTCAACTACTACTGCTGTATTTCCGTTAGAAGCAACTCTTGTGATACCTTCTGCTGCAATTCTGCTTGCTTTCTTCTCAACTTTGGCCATACCTGACTTCTTTAATACTTCAACTGCTGCATCCATATCACCGTCAGTCTCGCCAAGAGCTTTCTTGCAGTCCATCATTCCGGCGCCTGTTAATTCTCTTAATTCTTTTACCATTGCTGCTGTAATTGCCATTGTAATATTCTCCTTCCAGATAATCGTTATTGTCTTAAATTATGCTTCTGTTTCTTCTGTTGCTTCAACAGCTTCGTCTTCTGCAACATCAGCATATTCTTCTGCTGTCTCACCCTGGTTAGCGGCGATAACGGCATCTGCCATCTTAGAAACGATTAACTTAACGGCTCTGATAGCATCATCATTACCAGGAATTACATAATCGATTTCTTCAGGATCACAGTTAGTATCTACAATACCGATAAGAGGAATTCCAAGGATATGTGCTTCCTGTACACAGATAGCTTCCTTCTTAGGGTCTACGATAAAGATAGCATCAGGAATTCTCTTCATGTTCTTGATACCGCCAAGGTTCTTCTCAAGCTTCTCCTGCTCTTTCTTAAGCTGGATAACTTCTTTCTTAGGAAGAACATCGAATGTTCCGTCAGCTTCCATAGCTTCGATTTCTTTTAATCTGTTAATTCTGCTCTGAATTGTCTTGAAGTTAGTGAGCATACCACCTAACCATCTCTCGTTTACATAGTACATTCCGCAACGTTCAGCTTCTGTCTTAACTGCTTCCTGTGCCTGTTTCTTAGTTCCGACAAAGAGGATGCTTCCGCCCTGTGCTGCAACATCATAAATTGCATTGTAAGCTTCATCTACTTTACCTACAGACTTCTGTAAGTCAATGATATAAATACCATTTCTCTCTGTGTAGATGTACTCTGCCATCTTAGGGTTCCATCTTCTTGTCTGATGTCCAAAGTGAACACCTGCTTCAAGTAACTGTTTCATTGAAATAACGCTCATTTTAATACCTCCATGGTTATAATCTTCCGTGGGTCTTAGCTTCTCTACAACCTGTAAGCGTAAGTCAGGCACCATGTAGAAATCAACCCGCGTGTATAATTTAATATGTGTATTCACACACTTGAACAGAATATCATAAAACAAGAAAAAAGGCAAGCACTTTTCTGCTTACCTTTTGCTTATTTTATGTTATCTTGAAACAAGAATTTCTGCTATTTCGTTATAACCCATTTCTGAATTAAAGCTATGGGTTCCTGTCTGCAGCCTCTCTGAATAACCATTGCTTGTAAGATATTCATTAAATTCACGCCAGTTCTTTACTATTCCCGCTTCTTCCAGTTTCTGTGACACAGCCTCCGAATACATTCCGGAAGTTACAGTAATCGTTGCCGTATGAATCACAATCCCAGATGTCTGTGGTTCTGCCGGCACAGGTGTTGTTGTCTCCGGCTCCGTAGGTACAGGTGTTGTAGGTTCCGGTGTTGTAGTCTCCGGTTCCGCAGGCTTAACTGCCGTGGTCTCCTGTTCCGCAGGTGACGGACTTGTAGGTTCCGGTGTCGTGGTCTCCGGCTCCGTAGGAGGAAAAAGCGACTCATCCTCTTTCATTACCATTCCAAGCTTAGCCGCACGTTTTATTATATCTTCGTCAGACATCTTATTGCCAAGATGATTGGCTATAGTAAGTATAACTGCCGTTACAACGATTCCTACGCCAAGGCCTCTCAAATAATACTTAAGTTTCATATGCTATTTACCACCTTTAAATAAGTCAATAACAAGTTTTACTTCCCCAATACCAAGCCCAAGTTCTTTAGCTATTTCAACATTGGACTTTCCTTCTTTGCTTAACTGAAGTATTTTCTCATTATTATTACCCGTTTCAAAAGCTTTAGGGTCCCTGTTATCTTCCCTTAAGGTTTCTTTTTTAACTGTTTCTTTCATTCTCTTTGCCGCAGTTCTGCCTGTAGAAGTGCGTTTCTTAGGTTTTTTTTCTACCGCTTCCAAATCTGCGGATACATCATCGGATACAGCTTCGACAACTGCATCAAGCTGGTTTAGTATGTCTTTTTTTCTGGTGTCAACATCTTTCTGTTCTTCTCTTAGCAATTCTTCACTTGCCATAAAACCGCCGGTGTCTTCACTCATATCTTTTATAGAATCAATAACGGTCTGTTTCTTTGGAACGGTCTTGCTCTTCTCAATCTCCTTTTTCGTGACGTTCATATCCCTGACGGTGTTATTGATTTCTTTTTTCTTTTCATTAAGCATATCATAAAGAAACATAACTTCATTATGGTTTCTGTTTATTTCCTGGAGAATGGTATCTGAATATTCATTCATTTCAAGCATTTTCTGGTTAGAAAGCTTATCAAGGGAAATTTCTGTCTGTTCCTTGACATTCTCTATCTGCTCGTCAAGAATGTCCATTATCTGTTTTTTTATGTCCTCTTTCTGCTTATCGGTAAATGTAACATCCTTAACATTATGTATTGTATCTCCGTCTGATTTTGACGAGAAAACAAAACTTGCCACAATCACGATTAGTCCTATTGTTAATAATGCAATCTCTAAACCTGTCATTTCCACACTGCTCCCTATATTCTTATATCAAACCCGGTCACTTTCTTGACGGTTACTTTACCATCACCGGAAGTCTTTTTTCTTTTATTCTGCTGATGTTCGTAATGACCTTTTCCTTCTCTTCTGGCATCATATCCGGTATTCATCATAGTATCCTCGTTCTTATTAATCTGTGAGGATTTAACCATAACTTTCTTATCTTCCATGTGACCCATTGTCTGCTGTTCAACAACCGGTCTGCTGTCATCACGTTCCTGCATCTGTGTCCTGTTAATAATACCATTTAATTCTATAGGTCTCATAATATCAACTCTTTTCTTCAGACATTAATTATTAACTCTGGTTATATCCATACCTTTTATTACATATCTGCAAAAATCATTTTTTTCTCTTATGAACATTACCTGTTCGCCGAATTCCAGTCTCACGCCCGGATAAATTGAACCATTGACTATGATTTTAGCATCTTTATCTTCACACAATTTTGATGACAAGTCAAGATATGACTCTTTACATTCTGCCTGCTGTTTTTCAAGAATATCAAGGTTTTCCAAAGACTTTTTCAGATATTCCAATTTTACGGAATCAAGTTTGCCCTCTTTTTCAAGCTTCTGTTTTAAAAGAGTAACCACCTGTGTAAGTTTTGAAATATCATTGGCATTAGATGCTATCTTTGTCTTTAACTCATTAATCTTTGTCACAGCCTCAGGATTGTTTCCTACTGCAAGCACCGTCACAGTCTCCATTGTAGAACCAATATTCCTGGCTGAAATTACCGATGAAGCCCTTACGTTACCACCGATTATATAGCCGTTTCGCCCATGTACGTCAATCATTCCTTCGGCAACTACTTTGCTGTGCAGGATAGCGTCGGCTTCAAGATTATTGCCCGCTATAACGGTTGCATTTTCTATGAAGGTTGCAATGACATCTCCTCCCGCGGTAATCCTGCCTTTATTCATTCCTGCTATGCCACGCTCTAATATAACATCTTTGCCTGCAGTAATTATCGCACCTTCTACTGCTCCGCTGACACTGATATTTCCTGTTGCTTTTACGGAAAATCCTGCTCTTACACAGCCGAGAATCTTAACATTGCCATTGTATTCAATATCACCTGTGGATGTATCTACATCTGTCTGAATTATATATTCATCGGATACAAAGATTTTGTCTCCTTCAAGGGAAACATGTCCCGTTACCTTTGATATTAGTCTTAGTCCGTCCTCCGACACCTCAAGATTTCTGCCGTATTTAAAAGATTTTCTGGCCACCGGCTTAGGCTTTATGACTGCACCTGCAATATTTATACCGTCTTTTCCCGTATCTTCAGGTATAATCTCAGCAACTACATCACCTTCTTTAATATGATTTATCATATCAAGATGATGAAAATCCACCGTACCGTTCTCATTAATGGTAGGTTTTGCTTTTATCTCTGTATTAAAATTATATACCAGTCTGGCATCTTTTCCTTCTACCGGCATCTGTGCCTCGGCAATTACAAACTGTTCAAAATATCTTTTGCATTTTACAATGGCTGCTATTACATTTTCCTTTATTCCATATACTATGCCCATATTTTTCAAATCGGAAAGAATCTCATCAACCGTTATAGGTTCTGCACCTTCCATAGGCGGATACATAATCATGGTAAGCTTCGTATAGGCGGAATCCGAATAATCGCACCAGCCGGAATAAGGAATGACGTCAGCTCCTGAAATCTTAACCTTGCTGTCCTTATTTTCCCTTGCCTCGTTCATTGCGGCGTTAAGCTCTGCAACTGTTCCATAATCAATACCTTTTTTTTCAAGGTAAGACATATATTCTTCAAGGCTTACGTCTTTTCCGTTATCTTCTTTCGGAGAATAAGTTATATACAATCCGTCATCTTTTCCGATTACTTTATAATAGCCTTTCCTATCCATACAAAAACTCCTGTTTTTTTTACATTTCATCAAATATATTCATATAGTTACCAAGTGATTTTTTAAGTTTTACCAATGCTTTTGTATGAAGCTGGGAAACTCTTGATTCTGATACTTCCATAACATTACTTATCTCTTTTAATGTCATTTCCTCATAATAATACAAGGTCACTACCATCTTTTCTTTCTCCGTAAGATGTGAAAGAGCTTCGGAAATCTTTACTGCAAGTTCCTCCTTCTCAACAACCCTCTCCGGCTGTTCAAAGTGGGAATTGCCTGCGGTTTCCATACTTAATTCGCTGCCCTGCTCCACAAATTCGTCAAGTGATACGAGATTACTGACTTTAGTCTGACCCTGCCAGTTATTTAATTCATCTACTGACAAATCAAGTGCCGCAGCAAGCTCTTCATCAGTAGCATTTTTTCCATTTTCAGTTTCAAGTCTGGTACGCGCAGAATCTATTTTTTTCTGTTTTTCACGTACAGACCTTGGAATCCAGTCCATTTTTCTTATCTGGTCGAGAATTTCTCCTCTGATTCTGAGACTTGCATAGGTCTCAAATTTAACGTTTTTTCCATAATCAAATTTATCTATGGCATCTATAAGACCGAATATTCCGTAGCTTACGAGATCCTCATATTCTACATTATAGCCTAAATACATACTAAGTCTTCCGGCAACCAGCTTTACTAAAGGTGCATATTCAATTATTATCTGTTCTCTCAGTTCCGGTGTCCTGTTTTTTGAATAAGACATCCAGAGCTTTTCTTTTCCACGTTCGTCCATTGAATCTCCTTCAGCTTATACCTTTACTCTTCTTTATCTTCCTTATCTTCCTTATCTTCCTTATCTTCCTTATCCGTTTCTTCCGGCTCCACATTTTCCGCAACTGTTTCATTGTTATCTTCTTCTGTATCTGTTTCCTTAGTTGCCATGGCAATAAGAACAACACGGAATAATGAACCTATTATGTAGAATCCAAGTAAAAAAGATAATACAACTATCAATGAGGTCAGTGTTCTTTTTCTGTTAATTATCATTACAATACTGATTATAAGACCTGCTGACAACGAAATAATCGCCGGCAGATATCTTAACTGTTCTTTATTTTTTTTCATAACCAACAATCCTCCGATATCAGATTACTTTTATTTCTTTGCCAACCGATTTAATAACCAGCCGTCCGTCCTCGGCATAAAACTCTATGGTACGACCGTAATTAAGGCCTACATCTTCTGCAATTATATCTATGCCAAGTTCTTTAAAATTCAGTCTTGCACTTTCTATATTGTTGTCACCCACGTTAAGTCCGGACAGTCTTGAAGTTGAGGAAATGGCGAACATCTTCGCCCCTCCCGCTATCTTTGCTACCATACGTGATTTCTTTGCACCAAGTTTTTCCATCTGTTTTACCGTCTCAGCAATTCCGGTATCACCAAATTTTGCAATATTTTCGTTGTTTTTAAAGCGTGTGCTGTCGGGAAGCATATAATGAACAAGTCCCGCTATCTTCGCCACCGGATCATATATACATGCACCGATACATGAACCTAATCCCAAGGTTGTCAGTGCTTCCGGAGTCTTGCACACATTCAGATCTGCCATACCAACTTTTATCATAATTCAAACCCTGCTCTATAACCCTAAGGAAGTTAAGATTTTTTCGTATGACTCCAGTTCCGGAATCATTACAAAATAACCGTTTCCAAGGACTTCTTCCCCAAACTGTGTCTCAATAAGGAGAACCTTGTCTCCGATTTTACCGTATTCTATTGCGGGAAGGCTTAATAACGCCCCTGCCATATCAATGGATGTATATGGAATGGACGCTGTTATTGTCAACCCCGTAAGAGCCGATAATGCCGAAAGGTAAGAGCCTGCAATAATATTACCCACTTCGCTTAATGCCGACATTTCCATTTCTGAAAAATTGCATTGCGTATTATCAGGTGTTCCCATTACCGTATTAACTATATTATGTGCAGCGCTTTCAGGCAGAAGGAACATCATCATTCCATTTACATCGCCTTCAAGGCCCAGAAGTATTCCTGCAAGTATAGTTTCCTCCGAGCCGAACACATCTGTTATTCTGTCAAAAGGAACGAGATTGACTTTTGGAACTCCCATATCTATTTTCTGGTTAAGCATACAGGCAAGTGCCGTTGTGGCATTGCCTGCGCCTATATTACCTATTTCTTTAAGTACGTCATACTGAGAATCATCAAGTGCATCAAGCCTGATTTTTGACATAAAGTTCCTCCTATGCCTGTTCTCTGTCTATTACAACTGAATGAAGTCCGAGAATTGATATAAGTTCATCATCATGCTTTCCTACAGCTTTAATAAACATCTGTCCGTTGTTCTCTGTCACAATGTTGTTTTTCTCTATATCTGTTTCTTCAAGAGCAACAACATCCCTTACCATATCCACCTTGATTCCCACAAGGTTCTGGTCAAGTTTAAGTATAATTATCCTTGTTGCGCTGTCATCAGGGACTTCTTCCACTCCGAATCTTTTTCTGAGACTCATAACAGGGACAATCTCACCACGGAGATTAATTACGCCGATAAAATAATCCTGACTCTTTGGAACTCTTGTTATCTGCTGTATCTTAACGATACTGTCAACATTCATTATATCTATTCCAAAGAATTCATTATTAATTCTGATTACGATATATTGTTTTATTTCGCTTTTGTTTGCGACATTATTGCGTACTGCTAATTCTTCCATATCATGACCTCCTAGATTATTGCATTGGCATCAATAATAAGTGCTACTTCACCGTCACCAAGGATGGTTGCCCCACTTATCATCTTATTGATATTAATATATTTTCCAAGAGACTTAATAACAATTTCCATCTGCCCTACAAGGGAATCAACAACAAGGCCTGCCTGTTTGTCTCCCTTTTTGATTACAACCACTATAAGGCTTTCGTCAGGCTCCGTTCTGTCAGGTACATCTAAAAGTTCTCCAAGTCTTATAATAGGGATTATGTTTCCTCTTAAATTAATAACTTCCTTGCCCTGTACATATTTGATATCAGATAAAGGAATATCTTCTATTGTCTGGATAGAACCAAGTGCAATGGCATATTGCTCATTTCCGAGCTTGACCATAAGTGCCTGTATAATTGCAAGCGTAAGAGGAAGTCTGATTGTAAACGTACTTCCTTCCCCGAGAACGGATTTACATTCAACAACACCGCCAAGGGATTCTATTTTAGATTTAACAACGTCAAGGCCTACACCTCTTCCGGATACATCTGTTATTTTCTCCGATGTTGAGAAACTTGGCAGGAAAAGTAAATCAATAACTTCCTTATCAGACATAACTTCTGCCTGCTCAGGTGTGATTGTTCCCCTTTCAATAGCTTTACTTTTAACTTTTTCTATATCAATACCGTTACCGTCATCACCGACTTCAATAACAACATTGTTACCATCCTGGAACGCATTAAGGAAAATAGTGCCTATCTCGTCCTTTCCTCTTTCGCGTCTTACTTCAGCAGATTCAAGACCATGGTCGGCAGAATTTCTGAGAAGGTGCATAAGAGGATCACCGATTTCATCAATAACGGTTCTGTCAAGCTCTGTCTCTTCACCTGTCATGTAAAGTTCCATTTTCTTGTCAAGTTTTTTACTGAGATCTCTTATCATTCGTGGAAATCTGTTTACAACTGTCTCAATAGGAACCATTCGTACATTCATAACAGATTCATGAAGGTTGGTTGTTACTCTTTCAAGATATTCTATCTGTTCATTAACACTCTGGTTCTCTTCCGTATTAGAAGTTGCCGCAGCAGATACCAGACCATTCTTGGCAATAATAAGTTCGCTGACAAGGTTCATCAGCACATCAAGCTTATCAATATCCACTCTGACTGAACGGTTAACAACCGGTTTACCCTTAGCAGGCTGTGGATTGGCTGGTTTGCCGGCCTTTGGAACTGTTGCCGGCTTTGCTGATTCTGTCTTTTCTGTCTCTTCCGGCTTTTCTTCTTTCTTTTCATCTAATTTAATGATGCTTCCTTCAGCATCTTTGATTTCAGATACATTCCTAACTGTGGCAAGAACCTTATCAAGTGATTCGCCTGTTATAACAAATATATCAAAATCAAGATCGAATTTCTCATCTTCTATATCCTGTGCCGAAGGAATCGATTTAATAATCTCACCTAATTCTTCCACAGACTTGAATACCAGAAATGCTCTGGCTGCTTTAAGAATACAGCTCGGATCAATCTTTACATGGACACCGTATACATTAAGATTCTTTGTGCCGGCTTCCATTATTGCATGCTGTTCAAAATCAGCAAACGTTACTTTTGAAAAGTCCGTAACTACCCCATCTGCTGTCTGTGGTGCAGCCTGTGCAGCCTGTGGTGCAGCCTGCTCAGCCACTCCACTGCCTCCGTTAAGGTAGTCATTAAGGAGCTTTATAATTGCTGCATTGTCATCTGTTCCTTCGTCCTGTGTATTAATAATATTATCAAGATATGCCTCAAGTGCATCAAGACACTGGAAAAGTATATCTACGAGATCAGATGTTACTTTTAATTTGTCATTTCTTATTTCCGAGAATACATTTTCCATATCATGTGTCAGGGTCTGCATTCTCTTGTAACCCATTGTACCTGCCATACCTTTTAATGAATGGGCAGATCTGAAAATTTCATTAATGGTATCCTTGTTCTCCGGTTCATTCTCCAAAACAAGAATATTGTCATTAAGACTTTGTAAATGTTCTTTTGTCTCCTCTACGAAGATCTCTAAGTACTGGCTAACGTCCATCTAACGCACCCCCACCTTTTTATTAATGCTTTCTGCTATTTTTGATAAGGATTTTACCTCATCAGACATACCTGCTTCATATATGCTTCTAGGCATGCCGTAAACTACGCAGGACTTTTCATCCTGACTGATTACATAAGTATTTTTGCCTGATTTCTTAAGTGCTTCTATGCCTTTCGTTCCGTCTGCGCCCATTCCGGTAAGAACAACACATACAATCTCGTCAAAGGCCGAGTCTGTAAGTGATTCGTACATAACGTTGGCACATGGCTTCAGACCATCTATGGATGGCCCATCATAGAATCTTATAACATGGCTGCCATGCTCATACCGCACTCTAATGTGCATTCCTCCCGGAGCTATGTAAACGCATCCTTTTTCAAGAACATCTCCGTCTGAGGCTTCCTTAACGTTAACCTTACTTAACATATTAAGGCGTCTAGCCAAGGAAAGTGTGAAACCCTTTGGCATGTGCTGAACTAAAACAACCGGTGCATCCAGTCTCTCGTCAAGAAACGGTATAACCTGCTGCAGTGATTTAGGTCCTCCGGTTGAACATGCAATAGCAACTATCCTGGTATGGTTCTTTGAATTACTGCTTCTTATAATCCCGGCAGGCTGTGCTTCCACATGGTTCTTAGCCGGAATAATAACCGGAGCACTGTTCTTCTTATGAGGAATAAGATTCTTCTTATTAAGATAACGACTTGTAACAACATCAATCAACTTCAATAATTTTGTCTTAAATCCTTCGCCCTTAACTTCATAAAAGTTCTCAGGCTTCTTAAGGAAGTCAACTGCTCCGAGTTCCAATGCCCTGATAGTCTCCGCAGCACTCTCTCTGGCAACGGTACTTACAACTACAACTGTCTCATTCATCCTGTTCTTTTGAAGCATCTCCAAAAGTTCCAGCCCATTCATCTTAGGCATGTTGATATCAAGAATCACAAGGTCATAATATCCGGGCTTCGATACAAGTTTATCAAATCCCTCCAGACCGTTAACAGCCGTATCAAGTGCTTCTACATCATCATAGCTCTCTTTGATTATATCAGATATTACTCTTCTCATAAGTGCAGAGTCATCAATTATCAAAAATTTTTTGCCCATTTCTACACCTTCTTTCTTTATTTGGCGCTTTTTCTCATCATTCGTTCTTCTTCAAATATATATTTAATAAGTATTTCCCTGTATTCTTTTGATATATTTTCAAATTCCACACGGTGCTCATACTTTGTAGAATCATTAGGCAATGAAAATGACATTCTCACTGTGGCCGGAAGTCTGAATTTGATTTCTTTTCCACCTACAACAATCTGAAAAATAAGTAAAAGTTTTATGCCTGTTTCTATCATTTTTCTTCCGACAAACCTCATACCGCCTCCGCTTATATCAAGACATGTGCCCTCAGCATATCTTTCTGCATGTAAAAAATCTTCTGAAAGTTTTTTAGTCTCAAGCAGTGCAGTAAATTCCTCATCGGATAGCTCTGTATATATTATCGGAATTGTTTTTTCCAGTCGAAAATACTGCCTTCTCTGGAATTTCTTAAGTTCCGTTTCCAATGATATATTTATTGAATATATATTATCTGTTTTGATACGGTCAAGTATTCTGCATTTACATCTGTAAAGTCCCTTTTCCGTATAAAAATATGTATCAAACACGCTTCCCTTTGGCAGTGGAACAAGGTGTCCTTTTGAAACAGGCATGGAAACACTTATGACATTGTCATCATCTTTGTCAAAGTCAAGAATCTGACTGGCATAAGTTGAGGGTCTTTTACCTGTTTGTTCCTCAGATAATAAAAGAATTTCCTTAAACTCTATTTTATCTCCTTCTGACAATCCTTTTAACATACATTCCTCCAAAACTTATCTTCTGCCCGCTGTAAATACCTTGCTGAAAAATCCGATTACGCCTTTTTTCTGATTAGGTACTTTATGTTCGCCTGAGTCAAGATTTTCACTGATTTCAACAAATGCTTTAGCTGAAGCTGAATTAGGATATGTTATTGAAACAGGTTTCTGCTTCATTATTGCCTTAGTAATGGCACTGTCCTGAGGAACTTCCCCAAGGTATTCCAGGTCAATAAAAAGGAATCTCTTGACAACCGCCGATAATTTATCATAAATATTAATACTCTCGGACCTTGATGTTACCTTATTGGTCACAATATTAATTCTTGTGGTATTCTTGTCAAACCCTTCATCCATTGCCAACGCCTTTAATAAAGCATAGGAATCGGTAATTGATGTAGGCTCCGGTGTTGTAACAAGTATAACTTCCGGACTTGCGGCAACGAATTCCAGAACGCTTTTGGATATTCCCGCACCGGTGTCGATTACAATAACGTCTGCCATCTGTTCAAGCTCTGCCATTTTATAAACAAGTCTTTTTATCTGCTCATTGTCAAGATTAACAAGCCTTGCTATTCCGGAACCGCCGGAAACAAACATAACACCCTCCGGTCCTTCGGTTATTATATCTTTAAGGTCCCTTCCTTTAAACATAAGGTCAGCAAGCGTATATTTAGGAATAATTCCAAACATGACTTCAATATTGGCAAGTCCGAAATCCGCATCAAAAATAATGACTCTTTTGCCCTGTTTTCTGAACTGCAAAGCTATATTGATTGCAGTGCTTGATTTGCCGACGCCGCCTTTACCGCTGGTAACGGTAATGATTCTTGCATTCGATGACGATACCTGATTCTGTTGTTTGATTATATTTCGTAATTTTTCTGCCTGATCCATCGTAGCCTCCCTGGTATCTTCAATCCATTACTCTCCGCCAAGCAAATTCTTTGCTAGTTTCTGGACATCTATAGTTTCTATATCGTCAGGCACGTTCTGTCCGCTTGTGGTATATGAAAGCGGTGCGCCCGTATAGCACTTAAGATTAATAATATTGCCAAGCGTTACAGTCTCGTCAAGCTTGGTGAACAAAAGCCTGTAATCATCTATTTCCTTATATGTGTCGGCAATATTGATAAGGTCCTTATACTTAGTTGTCACGCTAAGCACAAGAAATGTTTCAATATCGGCGTCATAACCACCGTTCTTAACATTGTTGATTAATTCGATTAATTCATCTTTCTGTTCTTCGTTCTTGTGGGATCTTCCCGCCGTATCAACAAATATAACGTCATATCCGGAAAATTCATTAAGACATCCGCATATTTCTGATGGCGAATATGCAACACTCACAGGCACATCAAGAATTCCTGCATAGGTATTAAGCTGTTCAACTGCCGCTATTCTGTAAGTGTCTGCCGTAACCATCGCAACCGACTTACCCTTGTTAAGTTTGAAATCGGAAGCAAGCTTTGCAATAGTTGTTGTCTTGCCTACACCTGTAGGTCCTATAAAAAAGATAATTTTTTTACGTTCATCTGTTTCGATTCCGTCAGGCTCACCTAACTTCAAAATAATTTTCTGATATACCGCTGCAAGAATACTGTCGATATTGGACTCTTTTTTAAGAGAAGCGTTAATATCATTGATTATTGCATTGGCATATTTCTCATCCATCTCATTTTCCATAAGTTTGTTATAGATAAGTTTTAACGGTTTAAAATTATTGTTCTGGGGCTTTGCCGTATTATCGGATGTTTCTTTCTGTTCCACATCCTTTTCTCCGGCATTACCGGGTGTCTTATCAAGACCTGTCATATGGCTCTGGAGCATATCATGAAGGCTGTCAAGCTTCTCCTCAATGGTATTTTTGCCTGTTTCCGTATATCTGCTGTCATCAACACGATAATCTATACCGGACATTTTATCTGCTGCCGGCTTAATTTCCTTAGTCGCTGCCGCATTAACCGCAGGTCTTCTGCTGCTTACTTTCTGTTCAAATTCTTTTTCTTCCAAAGCGGCTGTGATTTCCACATAATCATGTTTAAAAAATTTGGCAAAACCTCTTTGCTTCATTGTCTTAACATTTAAAACAACAGCTTCCGGTCCTAAATCCTCTTTAGCAGCAAGAATTGCCGCTGTCTCTGTATCTGCTTTGTATTTCTTAACTATCATCTTATATTGTCACCATCCCAACTGACTGTAATTCAACATCGGATTCAATTTCATTATACGATATAACTGCTACATCTTTAAAGTAGTCATTGATAATTTTCTTAAAATATATTCTGACAATAGGTGAAGTAACAATTATCGGATTAGCTCCCATATCTTCAAGCTTTGCAAGTTCTGTCTTAACAGAATTAACAATCTGTCTTATCTTATCCGGTGCAAGATTGATATATCCACCCTGCTCCGTCTGTTTTACAGAACCCATTATCTCCTGTTCAACTGCAGGATCAAGCGTTATAACCCTTGTAGTCTCATTTCCAGGGAAATATTTATTGGAAATAGCCCTCTTAAGGCTCTGTCTTGCATATTCGGTAAGAACATCCGTATCCCTTGTCGTACCTGCATGGTCTGCAAGAGATTCAAAAATTGTAAGAAGGTCTCTTATTGAAATGCCTTCCGCAAGAAGATTCTGGAGAACCTTCTGAATCTCGCCCACACCCATGAGCTTAGGTACAAGTTCCTCAACAAGTGTAGGATTGTTCTCTTTGAGGTTGTTGATAAGATTCTGCGTATCCTGTCTTGTAAGCAGTTCTGCAATATGGCTCTTAATAACCTCTGTAAGATGTGTAGCAATAATTGAAGGCGGATCTACCACGGTATAACCAAGTGACTCCGCACGTTCACGCTGGTTCTCGGTAATCCATATTGCCGGAAGATGGAAGGATGGTTCAAATGTAGGAATACCTGAAATCTCTTCTTCCACAAATCCCGGATTCATTGCCATATAATGGTCAAAAAGAATTTCTCCCTCACTGACCTGGATACCCTTTATTTTGATAATATACTGGTTAGGATTAAGCTGGATATTATCCCTTAATCTTATTATTGGCACAATCGTACCAAGTTCAAGAGCTACCTGCCGTCTTATCATAACAACACGGTCAAGTAAGTCTCCGCCCTGATTAACGTCGGCAAGAGGAATTATTCCGTAGCCGAATTCAAGTTCGATAGGGTCAACCTGTAAAAGTGAAACAACATTTTCCGGTTTGCGGACTTCTTTTGCTTCCATATCCGCATTTTCTGCTTCTTCTTCTATCTCTGCAACTGCCTGTTTCTGGGTCATTACAGCAGATATTGCTATAAGACCTGCTCCCAACGGTACAAATACATACCATGGAAGAGGTGTAACAACACCAAGTACAGCTATTACAATACCTACGATTCTTAAAACAACAGGAGTTGTAAAAAGCTCGCCGATAATAAGTTCAGGTAATTTAACCTCTTTGGAAGCTTTGGTTACTACGATACCTGATGAAAGAGATATAAGCAATGACGGTATCTGGCTCACAAGACCGTCACCGACGGTAAGAAGCGCATATGTACTGAGTGCCGTAGAGATATCCATTCCTCTTCTTGTCATTCCCATTATAATACCGCCGACAAAGTTAATAACCGTAATGATAATACCCGCTGTGGCATCACCCTTTACATACTTTGTGGCACCATCCATTGAACCAAAGAAAGATGCTTCCTGCTGTAATTTTTCCCTTCGTATCTTGGCTTCTTTATCAGTTATGGCTCCTGTGTTAAGATCTGCGTCTATTGCCATCTGTTTACCAGGCATAGCATCAAGTGTAAATCTTGCCGTTACTTCCGCAACACGTTCAGAACCTTTATTGATTATAATAAGCTGTACAATCAAAAGTATGATAAATACGATAACACCTATTACAAGGTCATTGCCGGCAACGAAAGAGCCAAAAGCCTTAACGACTTTACCCGGGTTACCCGTACTGAGAATAAGCTTTGTTGAAGATACGTTAAGTGCTATCCTGAAAATTGTTGTAAAAAGAAGCATTGAAGGGAATGCCTGCATATCAAGCACATCATTGGAATACAATGCCGTAAAAAGAATTATAAATGCCACAGTTATATTAATGGCAAGCATCACATCCAGTAAGCCGGGAGGAAGTGTTATAAAAAGACAGACAATAGCTGCTAATAAATATATGCCAATCATAATATCTGTCTTTTTCATTTTTTTGTCTCCTTCCTGTAATTATTATATTTTATGTTTAACTTTCCATACAAAGGCAAGAACCTCAGCTACTGCCTGATACAGTTCCTGTGGAATCTCACTGCCCAGGTCAACATTATAGTAGAGCATCCTTGCAAGAGGTTTGTTTTCAACGATTTCAACCTGATTTTCCCTTGCAGTCTCTTTAATTTTCTGTGCAAGATAATCTTCTCCCTTTGCCACAACAACAGGTGCTTTTCCTGAATTCTGTTCATATTTCAATGCAACCGCAAAGTGGGTAGGGTTCGTGATTACAACATCAGCCTCGGGAACCGCCTGCATCATTCTTCTCCTTGATGCCTCGTTCATCCTTCGCTTCTGCTGGTTCTTAACTTCAGGATTACCTTCGGTATCCTTCCATTCATCTTTTAATTCCTGCTTAGACATTTTCATATCATTTTTGAACTTGACATATTCAAAAATAAAATCGGCAATACCCACAATCAGATATATCACACTGATGGTTATACCTACATCCAGAAGTACATCTCCCATTCTGATAATTGCCGCTTCAAGGGATATATTATAAAAATTATAAAGCAGTCCTATTTCTTTTTTTAATTTATTATAGGTTACTAACATACATATTGCCACAATGGCAATGGACTTAAGCAACTGAACAAGCGTTTTAACTGAAAAAATACGCTTTATGCCGTTCACCGGATTAAATTTATCCGCTTTCGGTTTCATTGGTTCTGCAGTCGGTTTCCATTTTACCTGGACCAAATCACCTACAAATGCCACAAGCACTGCTGCAGCCATTATAGGAAGCAGAATTACAAGCATATCAAGTATGGCATCCGACATATAATTTTTAAAAAATCTCGAAAGGGAATTAAGTTCAAGGGAGGTTGCATTGACCTCGCCCATCTTTTTGTAAATAACCTTAAATTCATTAATGAATTTAGTTCCCATCGTCCCTACATATATCTTTAGTATTATAAAAAATACCAGCAGGGAAACCGAGCTTGTCAGGTCCCTACTTTTAGCAACCTGACCTTTTTTTCTTGCGTCTTTTAATTTCTTGGCAGTAGCCGGTTCGGTCCTCTGTCCACCCGGTCCGTCTTTGGCGAAGAACTGCAGATTGTATTTGATCATCTAAGTCCTCCCGCAATCAGCTTAACCGCAGCCTTAATGTTCTGATATATAAAATTGGCTATCTGCGGAAGCAGTCCTACAGTAACAAACATTATGACAAGACCTGCCAGGATTTTTATCTGGATACCAACAGCAAACATATTAAGCTGTGATGCGACTTTGGCCAGAATACCCAATACACAGTTCACAATAAGGAGCGATACAAATACCGGTAAAGCAATCCTGAAACCTATTATAAAATAATCAGAAACAAGCGTAACCACCGAACTGTATAAGGAAGGATTAACTGATAATCCGTTTATAGGGATAATAGTATATGTATCCACAATCGCTGATATAAGGAACTGATAAAGTCCCGATACCATAAGGAGTAAAAATACCGTATAGTAATATAGCGTACCTGATACTGTAGTCTGGTCTCTAAGGGTAGGGTCATACTCGCTTGCCATTGACAAACCAATATTACTGTCAATAATGTTACCCGCAAAAGTTATGGTCTGCACACAGACCATACAGGAAAAACCAAGTAAAAGCCCGACTACGCTCTCCTTGATTACAAGAATCGCATATTCCAGAATACTGCTGTATTCCAGCGTTCTGTCCGGAACAAGCGTAAACACAATTAACGAAATAAAAAAAGCTAACCCCAGTTTAGTCCTCTGAGGTGTATTAGCCATATTAAAAAAAGGTGCCGTATAAACAAAGCTAGCTATACGTACCAAAATCAGGAGAAAAACCTCCCAGTAATTCAAAGCTACCTCATAATTAAACATACGAACACCTGCCTGTTTATGAACGACCTATGTACATATTAAAATTAGACCAAAGCTCGTTCATATATGATGTAATATTATTGAGCATCCATGAACCAAACAACATTACTCCGATAAAGACTGCTATAATCTTCGGAACGAATGTCAAAGTCTGCTCCTGAATGGATGTCATTGTCTGGAATATACTTATAACAAGACCGACAACAAGGGAAATAATCAGAATCGGTGCCGAACACTGGATTATAAGATAAAGTGCTTTTCTTGATATATCAATTATCTGTTGTTCAGACATACGTTCCTCCTAAACTAGTAAAAAGTCTTAACTAAATTACCTATAACAAGATTCCAGCCGTCAGCCATTATAAACAAAAGTATCTTAAACGGCAACGATATTGTTGTTGGCGGAAGCATCATCATACCCATGGACATAAGTGCCGATGAAACAACCATATCTATTATTATAAACGGTATATAGATAAGGAAACCTATTATAAAAGCAATTCTTAATTCACTGACTATAAAACTCGGTATCAATACCTGAATCGGTATATCATCATAGTCCTTCAGCGTTGAAGTATCCACCTTGGCTATATCGATAAACATCCTTATGTCCTTGGTGTTGGTCTGCTCCAACATAAACTGTCTTATCGGCTTAATGCCCACATCATACGCTTCCTCCGACGTTATCTCATTCTTGGATAAAGGCTTAATTGCGTCATCATACACCGTCTTAAAAGTAGGTGCCATGATAAAGAAAGTAAGAAAAAGAGCAAGTCCCACAAGCACCTGGTTAGGCGGTGCCGTCTGGGTGCCTATTGCTGAACGCGTAAAATGCAGCACGATAATAATTCTTGTAAAAGAAGTAAGCATAATAAGAATGGAAGGAGCAAGTGCAATAACTGTCAATACCAAAAGTATCTGCAATACGCTTGCAAGGTCACTTCCATTTCCTGCCGATATTCCTATTGTTAAATTACTTGAACCGGTTGTCTCTGTCTCACTCACGGTAGGAATGGTATCCGTTGCATAAATATTGGTCCTGCTTAAATGGATTACCGTAAAAACAATTGCAATGACAAAAACAAGCCTTACAAGTCTCAAGAAGAGCTTATGTTTCTTCTTCATCTGTCTCTTCCTTTTCTGTTTTATCTTTATGAACTATCTTAAATCTTGAAAAGACATTACCAAATGTCTCTCCTGTCTTAGTATTGTCAGTAAGTACAAGTTCATCACCGTTAATCTCGCCTATGGTTGTAACAGTATCTTTACATACAGCAATAAGGAAATACTTATCGCCCACATTAACAACCTCTAAAATCTTATTACCTGAAAGTCTCAGACTCTCAACAATTTTAATGTTGCCGCAACTTATCTGCTTCTTCTGATAAGAACCAATCCACCGTGTAGTAAAATATGTAACGGCAAGAACTACCAGAAAGATTACTGTTACCGAAATAAACTGTGCAACACTGTTATTAGCAAGTGAAACAGTTACCATAATTAACCAACAACTTTTCTTACAGCCTCAAGAACTCTGTCTGCCTGAAAAGGCTTAACAATAAAATCTTTCGCACCGGACTGGATTGATTCAATAACCATCGCCTGCTGTCCCATTGCTGAACACATAATTACGGTTGCTGAAGGATCCGCTTCTTTAATTTTCTTAAGAGCCTGTATTCCGTCCATCTCAGGCATTGTAATATCCATAAGGACGAGGTCCGGCTTCAATTCAGCATATTTTTCAACGGCTTTAGCTCCGTTCTCAGCTTCTCCGACTACAGTATATCCATTCTTAGTAAGAATGTCTTTAATCATCATTCTCATGAATGCTGCATCATCGCAAATTAAAATATTCTTAGCCATAAAAAATTCTCCTATCACACAATATGATTATTCTTAATTATACAATAGTTTTAATATTTTTCCTACTGTTTATTTAACTATTTCTGTAATTTTAACACCAAAACTTTCTTCAATAACAACTACTTCACCTTTGGCAACATACTTGCCATTTACAAGTACATCAATAGGTTCACCTGCTATTTTGTTAAGCTCAACGATAGTTCCCGGCGCAAATTCAAGAATTTCTTTGATTGACTTGGTTGTTCTGCCAAGTTCAACTGTCACCTCAAGAGGCACGTCCATAATAAGGTCAATATTCTCATGACCCGGCAACGCATTTCCACCTGTAAATGGCTGGAAAGAAGCCGGCTGGACGTTTACATTCTCGTAATTCTGGGATGGCATTGCATATCCCTGTGGTGGCATTGCATATCCCTGTGGTGGCATTGCATATCCCTGTGGCGGCATTGCATATCCTTGTGGCGGAACCGCTCCTGCCATCTGCTGTGGCTGTGGTGTCGGCTGCTGTACAGGCTGTGGCTGTGGTGCCGGTTGCTGTACAGGCTGTGGCTGCGGTGCCGGCTGCTGTACAGGCTGTGGCTGTGGTGCCGGCTGCTGTACAGGCTGTGGCTGTGGTGCCGGCTCGGATGCCGGTTGTTCAGGCTGTGCCTCTTTCGTTGATGTTGTCATTCCGGACACAGCATCATGCATAAATGTCTCATAAAGATGTCTTGCAAAATCAAACGGGTACAGCTGCATAATCTCACTGTCTATAAGTGTACCTATAGTCATTCTGAAAGAAACTTTTACAAAACGTTTCTGAAGGAATTCAGGTATGTCCTTCTTATTGTTGTCATTCAAATCAACCAGATTAGCAATTGGCGGACTTATATCTATCTTCTTTCCTAACATTGAAGACATCGAAGTGGCGGCAGAGCCCATCATCTGGTTCATTGCTTCACCGATTGCACTAAGATGTAATTCTCCGATAGGTTCATCGCTTACATTACCCGGGCCACCCATCATAAGGTCAGTAATAATCTTAACGTCCCGCTCCTTTAATACAAGAACATTATTGCCGTCAAGTCCCGATGTATAAGAAATCTGCAAAAATACGCAAGGCTTGTCGTAAGAATCGGCAAGTTCCTGCCAATTCATATATGTAACCTTAGGTGTTGTAATATTTACAGTCTGGTTAAGCAGGGTACTGAGTGTTGTTGCGGCAGTTCCCATACTGATATTGGAGATTTCTCCGATGGCGTCTTTCTGCTCATCTGTAAGTGTCTCTTCTCCATCTGTATTGGCGTCCGCAAGTCCATCTGCATTGGCACCTGCCAAAAGTGCATTTATTTCTTCCTGTGATAACATTCCATCCATCTTACTCTTCTTCACCTCTCAACACATTCGTTATTCTTACTGCATAATTATCATCTGCCGAACCCGGCAATGCAGTAAACTTATGTATATTGCCGACATAAACATCAAGTTCTTCATCAACTTTTCTGTCAAGTCTGATAATATCACCAACATTTAAATTAAGAAAATCATTAACAGATATTGTGCTGTTGCCCAAAACAGCCTTAACCGGTATCTGTGCTTTGGATATGAGTGAAGATATTGCATCTTCGTATGTCTTAACATCTCTATGCTGCATTGTAGAGAACCAGTATTTGGTATTCAGCTTATCCATTACCGGCTCCAGCACCGAATACGGAAGACAGACATTCATAAGTCCTTCCGTGTCTCCAAGCTTAATGCTTATCGTAACAATGGCAATCATCTCGCTAGGAGAAATAATCTGGGCAAACTGGGAATTAGTCTCAATTCTCTCCATTCTCGGTACAATGCTTAAAACATTCTGCCAAGGCTCTCTTAAAAGATTAACACAAATATTAAAAATTCTTTCAATTATTGAAAGCTCTATTTCCGAAAAATCTCTTCCCTTAGACAACGGTTTACCCGCTCCTCCAAGTAATCTGTCTATTATTACAAAGCCCAGATTGGAAGCTATTTCCAATACAATATTGCCATCTAACGGTTCAAAATCCACAACTCCCAGAAGTACCGGGTTGGATAATGCATTGGAAAATTCCGAATAAATTACGGCTTCGGAAGTCTTAACCTCAACCTGTACCGGCATACGCAGGTAAGCAGGAAGATTGGTCGAAAGCAATCTTCCGTAATGTTCAAATATAATTTCAAGCGTACGAAGATGTTCTTTTGAGAATTTGGCAGGTCTGGCAAAATCATAGTCCTTAACCGTCTTTTCCTCAGTATTTTTCATTTCCTCTACATCGAGTTCACCACTATTAAGCTGTTTTAACAAGTTGTCTATTTCACTCTGCGAAAGGACTTCGCCCATCTTCATTCACCTTCTTTTCTATAGATTATAACAGAATATTACAAATTATGAAACAACATATTCAGGGAAAGACACATCATATATTGCCCCTGTATCATAATAAGCCTGAAGGGCTTTTAAAAGTCTGTTTTCCATCTCTTTCTTGCTATTGCTTGCCTCTTCCTTAGTATACTCAATAACAATATCTCCTACCGCGCTTCCGAGATATGTTGTCATTGTGCTTTCTATAAGTTTCTTTTTATCCTTATAGTCAGACTGTCTCTTATCAAGCTTGATTGTAACAGAAAGTTTTAAATAATGTACTTTGCTGTCCGAAGCTCCCTGCTTAAGAGTAAATACCTGACTTGTCTCGTCATCGCTGAACTTAACCTGCACATATTCTATATCTTCTGCTGATGGAGCACCATTCTCAGTACTGTCTCCACTGACATTCAGATCCACAATTTTTGCAATTTTGCCAACAAGGTTATTAGTCTTGCTAACCGCCGGTACAAATGTAAATACAAGTATTACCGATAAAACAAGATTGACTAAAACCAATGCAAGAATGACAAAATTAATCATGCCTTTTTTCATTATCATCACCTAAACCCAACTAAGGGTCCCTTCTGCTTAACTGTTATAGCTGTTATATATTTTAATTTCAACTCTTCTATTCTGGGCACGGCCTTCTGCTGTGTCATTGGAAGCAATAGGATTGTATTCGCCTCGTCCCGAATGTTTAAGTTTAACAGGACTTATGCCTTTATCAACAAGGAAATCAAAAACAGCAAGTGCCCTGTAATCCGAAAGCACATTATTGCTTGTAAAAATATCCCAGTTAATCGGAACATTGTCCGTATGGCCTTCTATCTCAATTAGGTTATCCTCATACATCTTCAAAATCACTGCTACGTCTGACAAAACTTTCTCCGCATCACTTGTGAGGGTAGCCGATGCAGAATTGAAAAGCAATGCGCCTTTCATATTCAGACATACATAATGTTGTGTAACCTGAACCTCTATGTTATTGCTCTGTCCCATCTTATCAAGGAGATTCTCTATTTTGTCACCCATCTGTTCTGAGTCTTTCAGTTCTTCTTTGCCTATAAGATCCTGTGCCTTGTCAATTTCAGATTTATCACTGTCGTCGTCACTGGCACCCATACTGCTGTAATACTCGCTAAGCTGGGTAAGCTGGCTCGCTCCGCTGGCAATTAACATTCCGTCATCAATTCCCGTAGAGCCTCCGTCAAGGACACTGTAACTTGAAGAAAAAGATGCTATAACTTCCTGAAATTTCTCGGCATCAATAGTTGACATTGAGAAAAGCATAACGAAAAAGCAAAGAAGCAGATTCATAAGATCAGAAAAAGTATTCATCCAGCCATCTGTTTTAATTGGTGGATCTTCATTTTTCTTTCTAGCCATCTACCTGGTCACCTCCACCTTCCTGTCCGTCACCATAACTGTTTCTGTCATTTGGAGAAAGGAATGACTTAAGTTTCTCTTCAATTACCCTAGGATTCTCTCCTGCCTGTATTGAAAGAAGGCCTTCAATCATAACTTCCTTAAGTATTATTTCATCTGAGTTATTAACTCGAAGTTTATTGGCAATAGGCATTGCAATCCAGTTGGCAAGCATTGAGCCATATAAAGTTGTAATAAGTGCTACGGCCATATTAGGTCCGAGGGCACTTGCATCTGACATATTCTTAAGCATATTGATAAGTCCTATAAGAGTACCTACCATACCCCACGCAGGACCCATTGCAGCCAATGTATCCCAAAAGCCCGCAACTTTCTTATGTCTTTGTTCCACACATGTAATCTCAGTCTCAAGAATAGCACGCACAAGATCAGGTTCTGTACCATCAACTATGAGAAGAATACCCTTTTTCATAAAAGGTTCCTCTATGTTCTCTGCTGCCTCCTCCAATGCCAATAAACCTTCCTTACGTGCTACGTTGGAAAGCTCAATAATGTTCTTAATTGCTTCTGTCTGATCATAATTACGCTGTTTTAAAGCAAGTGCAAAGCCTTTAAGACCTCCTATAAAGTCTTTCATCTTATGTGATATTAATGTAGCACCGAAGGCTCCGCCGAATGTAATAAGTATTGACTTAAAATCAACAAAGTTCTTAAGTGCAGCCACTCCGTCATCACCGGTAATAATACCCATAATAACAAGAGCGATACACGCAATTAATCCAATAAGTGTTGCTAAATCCATTTTATCTAATCACCTTGTATTCCATATATTATATATATTAATACATCCTATTGCTGAAAAAAAGTTAATCAATTTTCAGTAATTCGGAATAAATTTTTTTCTTATAAGATAATACTAAATTTTTAATGTCTTGTCTACTTTCTTTTACTATTAATTTTCGTCCGGTAGTAAGTGTAATAACCGTATCCGGCGTAGTTTCTACAATTTCAATAAGTTCCGGATTAACAGAAAATTTTATATCATTGAGTTTTGTGAGTTCTATCATAAGTTTTCCTCATAAATCCCTGCCATAAGGCAGGGATTATTAATTAATTTATCTCTTAAGGTTAATAAGTTCCTCGAGCAATGTATCTGATACAGTAATAATTCTTGAGTTAGCCTGGTATCCACGCTGTGTTGTAATCATGTCTGTAAATTCTGCAGCAAGATCTACATTGGACATTTCAAGGACACCTGTTGAAAAATATCCGCCATCCTCTGTTATATCATCACCAATACCGTCAAAGTTACCGGAGTTAAGTGTCTCCGCAAAAAGATTATCTCCGACTTTTTCAAGTCCTGAAAGGTTCTTGAAGTTAGCAACCGCTATCTGGGCAATAATCTTTGAATCACCATTATCATAAGAAGCAACAATAATACCGTCCTTCTGGATACTTACACCCGACATAGTACCTACAAGACGTCCCGCTCCAAGTCCTTCCTTATCACCCCTTGCCGGTGTAAAACTTGTATCTGTACCGAGACATGTCATCTTTGAAAAATCAAGATTAACATCCTTAGCAAGGGAATCGATTCCAAGAGTTGTTGTATTAAGTGTTACTTTTCCATCCGCAGGATCTGCAAGTTCACCTGTTACCTTATCAAATGTAAGTGTAACGTCTTTAAGAAGTCCTTCAAGTTTGGTCTGTGCATCAGCTCCAAAATCTACTGCTTTGCCTCCACATGTAAGACCGGTAGCAACAAGGTTATATTTATAATCATCATCAGGATCCTGGGTTACCTTAACAGTTACCTGATATTCATATCCGAGAGTATCATAGAAAGTAATATTCATACTTCTTCCTACTCCTGATTCAAAACCATCATCTTCTTTGTTGATGTTGCCTGAAATTGTGCAGTTTTCCGTTGCTTCAGGGGCAGCATATTTATTTTCTGCTCCATAAAGGTTCAATGAAGTAACAGGTCCTTTCATTATTACGCCTTCTTCGTTGGCTTTCCAGCCCTGTACCGCATAACCCTGTGAAGTAACAAGTGTTCCGGCACTGTCTACCGTAAAATTACCTGCCTTGGTAAAATAATTAGTACCTGCGTTATTTACTATAAACATTGAATCTCCGTTTATCATAAGGTCAAACGGCTTACTTGTTGACTGTGAACCACCTGGTTCAGATACCTTTGTTGTAATAGAAGATACCGTAGAACCAAGACCAATCTGCTTTGCGTTGGTTCCGCCCATGCCGGTCTCTGCATTGGCTCCTGAAGCATTCTGTGTTGTCTGGTAAAATACATCACTGAATGTTACCGACTGTGATTTAAAACCTACTGTATTAACGTTAGCGATGTTATTACCGATAACGTCCATTTTTGTCTGGTGTGTCTTAAGACCTGCTACACCAGAGTAAAGTGCTCTCATCATAATATTTTTCCTACCTTTCTGTATAACAGACGGTGTATTGTATGTCTCATCCGGCGTTCAGAGACATCCGATTTCCCGAAGGTCCAATCTTATACCAATACTGCTCCGTCAATGTTTGTATAAATATTTTCACCATCAGCATCTTTTTCCATTGCCGTTACAACGGTATTGCTTCCGGTATTCACAATAAAAGCATACTCATCCATGAGAACTAAGGATTCTTTAATTCCCTTGCGGTTACTAAGCTGTGCTCCTTTTTGTAATCTGTCAATCTGTTCCTTAGAGAGATTGATATTCCTGTCCATAAGCCTTCTGCTGGCATGTTTGGAAAATTTAAGTTCCCGACTGCCGGCTTCATTTACCTTTTCTTTCAGTAAATCGCCAAAACTTATGTTGCCTGACTGCTCTTTCTCAGGAGCTGTTTCTTTAAAATATCTGGAAGTAACCTGTTCAATGGAAACAAATCCCTGATTGTTAATTTCCATATACATCAGCCTTTCCCAATGTTACTGTTTTTTATTAATTACTTCGTTGTAATAATCTTCATCAACTACGGAATAGAGTTTTTCATAATCGTAAAGATTATCATTAATCGATAAGTAAATCTTACCGTTAATCTTTTCGGTACACTGTACTTTACCTGTTATGTACTTTTTGTTACCTGCGCTGTCGGTATCTTCAAGAATTACTCTTTTTCCGACAAGATTAGATGCACCCTGTTCAGAAATACTGTCACTTACAGTCTGAAGTGATTCAATCTGTGAAAATGAAGACATCTGTGATACCCATTCAGTGTTAGAAGATGGCTCAAGTGGATCCTGATACTGCATTTCTGCCGCAAGAATCTGTAAAAAAGCGTCTTTGTTAAGTGAATCCGAGCCTGTCTTTTTGTTAGCTTTACCATCTGTATAGTTGGCAACAACTTTGCCGTCTATTACCTGTGCAACTATAGCCATATTTTCCTCCTTTATGCCTTAATGTTAATACTGCTTTCCGTAAATCCGTTCTGTTCATCAATAATATCTGATTTATCATCTGTCAGTTCATCGATTCCTCTGAATTTTCTTCTGGCTCCCGACTTAGTGTTATTCCTGTCATCAGCCCCATCCTGCATATCAGAATCAAATTCATGACTTGCAACGGTTACTTCAACATGCTCAACCTTAATTCCCTGGCTTTCAAACTGGGTCTTAAGCATCATAAGCTGGTTTTCGATTGCATTCTTGACCATTTCATTCTGGACAACCATTGAAGCTGTCAGAATTCCGTTCTTGGATGCCACCGTTATGTTGACTTTACCTAAATGTTCAGGTGTAAGTGCTACTTCAATTGTTCTTACTTCCTCTGTAAGATTAACTCTTACAGCGTCCACAATCTGTCTGACAACATATACACTGTTAATACCGTCCATCCCGTCTGCTGCCGTTACGGTTGTATCGGACACTGCCGACATAAGGCTGTCAAGAACTGTTTCTGCATTGGTCTTATTACCTGCGTTATCGTTCTTTTCCTTATGGTCATCTTCCGATGTTATATCGTTTTTGACAAAATCACCGGTATTCTCCGGTCTTTCATCATTGACAATAACATCTATGACTTTACCGCTTTCGTCTGTCTCATCCTGTCTGTTTACATCAGGTACATTCTGTCCCGTGCTCTGTAAAACTTTCTGATTGTCATCAGTAACAGGTTCCACATAATTTTTGATAAGATTTATAACTTCATCAAAAGAAACCGCGTTGTCTTTCATAAACATATTGACAACTTCGTTAATTCCGGCATTAATGTCTGTAAGCAACTGTGACAATTCTTCATTGACCGCTATGGATACGGTATCCGTATTCTTAAACTGTGCAATAAGGCTCACAACATTCTGTGGATTAAGTAAATCTACAACTGCAAATCCTGATTCTGCCATTATCTTTTCAAAGTCTTCATCCGATATGTCAAGAATATCTTTTACTACATTTTTAATGTCCTCAACAAGACTGTCAACATTGGAATTGTCATTCTTTACAGTGGGACTGCTGTTTTTAATGGAATCCTTAAGCATATCGCTGTTGACCCTTGTCTGTCCTGCACCTGTCAAAGTATTACCTGTATCATTCAGGCTGTTAATTACATCTTTAAACTGACTGCCGGTATCTGTCTTACGGGAACTTATGTTGCCTGTCTGCATATTATTGATAATAAATGCAGCACTGCTTACATTCCCTGTGGTCATCGCCTCTCCTCCTTTCTAATTTTCTTTTGGATATATAAGAAGTGTGAGCTTTGCTGCCAATGTAGAGTTCATGGCTGCAAGTATATCACCCGCCTTATCTTTTTTCATGCAGGAAAGAATCTTCGCAACCTTCTCAAGGTCACCGGTCATTTCCTCAAATACTGCTGCGGCATTGGCAGGATCCATTGAAGCGTAATAATCTGCAAGATTCTGTATAACCTCATCCATCTGGAGCTGCTCCAATACCTGTCTGTATATCTCTGCCGCATTATCGGCATCCATCTGTTCATACCAATTCTTATATTCATTTATATCGGGTGCATTATCCGTATAAACAACCTCATTATCAAATCTTTTTTTCAAAGTTTCAAAAGCGGTCTGATTAGCCTCGTAGGTCTTAAGTCTTTCAACTTCTGCCGTAAGGTTCGATATGGTCTGTGCATTTTCGTCACTGTTCTTTTTATATACGGCAATTGAGTTTTCAAGCTCGTTAATCCTGTCTATCGCTTCCTGTAATGTAGAATATGTATCACCGCTGTTGGAACTTAAGCTGTTGTCAGATACGTTAGGAAGAATTTTGTTAAGCACCGGTACATCCTTTAATACAGGATATAAAACAGAACTTCCGAATCCACCTACATCAAGTTTTACAAGAAGTGCAAAAATCGCAATCCAGATAACTACGATAAAAGCGGCTATTATGGCTGTAGTTCCTTTGCCCTTTTTCTTTCCGCCTTCTTCTGTTTCAAGGTCATCATTATCTTCAACAATTCCTTCATCTTCGTACTTTGGCATATTAATTCTCCTTTATATCTTTTTCACTGTCAGCAGTGAATCTGTAGCTTACTATCTCATCTATTTCTTTTTTCTCCTGTGCGGACAATTCAGCAAGAAATTCTTCAAAAGAATGTTCCCTTAACTTTTCATGGATCTTTCTGTCCTTGACCGCCTCGTTAAGTTTTGTTTTTGCAACATCAAGGTTCTTTTCGGCTACCCTGAGTTCCAGGAGCTTATCTTTTATCTCTTCTTTATTGTAATCCATGGCATTTTTGGCTTCTTTAAGACTTATCGGGGACAAAATCCCTGTTGCAAGTCTCCTATAATCATCTTCAAGGCTTTTTTTTCTGGCAATCAGTATCTCAAGTTCGCTCTGGACTTTCCTAAGTCTGCCCATAGCCTCCGCATAAGCGGATTTTGCCTGATTTTCAATTTTATTTTTGATATTGAGGATGTTCTGTAATCTGTATACAAATTTTGCCATAGTTACACCTGTTATGCAAATACTTCTTCAAGACGTCTGATTTCGTCCTCAAAAGTAATTTTCTCGTCCGTCGCCTGCATAAGAAATTCATTGACTTTGTCAATTTTGCTTATTGCATAGTCGATGTTTTTATTGGAACCTGACTTGTAGGCTCCGATATTAATAAGATCTTCTGCCTCCGTGTATGTAGCCATTACGTTTTTAAGTCTGCCGGCAAGTTCTTTCTGATGTTTGTCTGCAATCTGGCTCATACATCTTGAAATACTCTGCAATACATCTATTGCAGGATAATGATTTTTATGGGCAAGTTTTCTTGATAACATTATGTGCCCGTCAAGAATACTTCTTGCCGTATCGGTAATAGGCTCGTTAAAATCATCACCGTCTACAAGAACGGTATAAAGACCTGTTATAGAGCCTTTGTCTGAGTTGCCTGCTCTTTCTAAGAGTTTGGGCATCTCGCTGTACATGCTTGGCGGATATCCTCTTGTAACAGGAGGTTCTCCGGAAGCAAGTCCTATTTCTCTCTGAGCCATTGAAAAACGGGTCAGTGAATCCATCATAAGAAGTACATCTTTACCCTGATCCCTGAAATATTCCGCTATGGCAGTCGCCGTCTTGGCAGCTTTGTTACGGATAAGGGCAGGCTTATCTGAGGTAGCCACAACTACCACGCTTCGTTTCATGCCCTCTTCTCCCAGGTCTCTTTCTATAAATTCCCGCACTTCTCTTCCTCGTTCTCCAATAAGAGCAATTACGTTAATGTCAGCTTTGGTATTTCTTGCAAACATACCCAAGAGTGTACTTTTACCTACACCTGAACCTGCAAAAATACCTATTCTCTGACCTTTTCCTATTGTTAAAAGACCATCAACGGCTTTTACTCCGAGTGGGAGAATCTCATTGATTATAACCCTGTCCATAGGGTCCGGCGCTGTCTGTTCCACAGGATATCTTTCAAAAGACTGCAGCTCACTTCCGTCCGTAGGTACTCCAAGGCCATCTACCGTCTTGCCAAGAAGCCCTTCTCCCACATTGACATTAAGCGCCTCGTTGGTATTTTCAACAATGCAGCCCGGTCCTATGCCATCCACATTTTCAAAAGGCATAAGTACAATTCTGTTGTCTTTAAAACCTACAACCTCAGCATTAATATGCTGTCCCGGTTTGTCACGAAGGAGAATCTTGCAGACATCATTTAATTTGGCATCCGGTCCTATCGATTCTACTGTAAGTCCTATTACCTTGGACACGCGTCCCATTTTTTTATAGTATGTTTTATTAATAAGATTGTAGTATTTTGCTTTATCAATCATATTACAAGCCTTCTTATTGTTTATTAAGGCAGCTAAGAAGCTTAATTTCGCTTATAAGTCCCTCAAGCTGTATATCCAGGCTACAGTCAAATGCACCTGCGTCTGTTTCTATAATACACTGGTTCTTCTTAAGGGTATTATCCCTTACCACTTCAATTTTGGAATCAAGGGATACGCAGTCATAAAGTTTATCTATGCTGTTCATAACAAAACCGTAATCCACATCGGATACCCTTATCAGGAAATCCTTATTGGCATCAGCGTCTTTTAATGTTCTTTGTATCAATAAAAGGACCAAATCCTTTTTATCTTCAGCAATTGTCAATGTGACCTTTGAGAAAACTTCCATTAACGTGTCAACAAGTTCTGATTCCATAACCTGATATTTCTCATCATATTCGTTCTGAAGTTTCTCACTCATTGACTTATAATCTGCCTTAAGTTTTGTCTGAAGGTCATCTGATTTCTGTTTTGATTCGATGGTACCCTTTTCATAGCCCTCTTTGTAACCGTTTTCCTTGGCATCTTTAAGAATATCTTCTGCCTGTTTCTTAGCATCCTCAAGGATATCTTCTGCCTGTTTCCTGGCATCTTCAAGAATACCGGCATTATTATCATCCTGCTGCTCTTCTTCGTCACTTATGAGCTTTTCGACTCTTGCCGCATCTATTCCGCGAACAAATCCGTCCGGATCAGGTATCGACTTTTCAGCAAAACTGTTGCCTGATGTTGTATTTTTATTAGCTGAAAGTATGTTCTTCAGAAGTTCATTTGAATCTATTACATGTTTATCTTCATTTTTAACAACCACATGATTGTATTTCAACAGATTAGACAATTATCTCGTCACCTCCGCCACGGGAAATAACAATTTCACCTGTATCTTCAAGTTTTCTGACAATGTTGACAATCTTCTGCTGTGCTTCCTCAACATCCTTAAGTCGTACAGGTCCCATGAAATCCATATCTTCTTTAATCATTGCACCAAGACGTTTTGAAAGGTTATTAAAGATAACATTCTGCACTTCTTCGTTGGCATTCTTAAGAGCAACCGCGAGGTCATTATTATCAACATCACGGAGAACTCTCTGGATGGCCCTGTCATCAAGAGAAAGGATGTCTTCAAATACGAACATCTTACGTCTGATTTCATCCGCAAGTTCAGGATCTTCAATTTCAAGAGTCTCAAGAATATGTCTCTCTGTTCCTCTGTCAACTGCATTGAGGATTGCAACGATAGCATCAACACCACCGATAATTGTATAATCCTGATTAACAAGAGAAGCAAGTTTACGTTCAAGTACATCCTCAACTTCTTTGATAACATCAGGTGAAGTTCTGTCCATTGTAGCAATACGTTTTGCAACGTCTGCCTGTTTGTCAGGCGGCAGTGCCGAAATTACCTGTGATGCCTGATTAGAAGGCAGGTAGGATAAAATAAGTGCAATGGTCTGAGGATGCTCATCCTGAATAAAATTAAGCAGCTGTCCCGGATCCGTCTTTCTGATAAATTCAAAAGGTCTTACCTGCAGGCTTGCAGTAAGTTTGCTGATAACGTCTTTTGCCTTATCTTCGCCCAGTGCAGCTTCCAGAAGTTCCTTAGCGTAGTTGATTCCGCCCTCTGCGATATACTGCTGTGCAAGACAAACTTCATAAAATTCAGACAATACATCTTCCTTGGTCTGTGGTGATACACTGCTTGTGTTGGCTATTTCAAGCGTAAGCTGTTCTATTTCATCTTCTTTTAGGTGTTTAAAAATCTTGGCTGACTTTTCAGGTCCCAGTGCAATAAGTAAAATCGCACTCTTTTGAAGTCCGTCAAGCTCATTTTTCTGTTTTGCCATCTGTATTCCTCCCTGATAATACTTTGTATTACCAATTAATTCCAGCCTTCATTAAGCCAGTTTCTTAAAAGCAGGGCAACTGCTTCCGGATTCTCGTCAACGAATTTTTCGATAGCTTTTCTGGTCTCTGATTTATCCTGCAGGTCGATTTCCTCAACAGGAGGCTGCTGTTGTTTAGTTGTAGCAAGCATATCTTCAACACTAAGTTCAGGTTCTGTCTCTTCAACAGCTACCGGTCTTGTGCTTCTTATTATAATAAATATAAGTACGCCTGCGATAAGAACCGCAAGAATAATCTGGATAACAAACCATGGATTAGATGAAGACGTAACTTCTTTATCAAAAAATGTCATGGTATTGTATGCAATAATTGATACATTGCCTGCTGCTATACCGGAGCCTGTGGCAACTGCATTAAGGATATTGTCCTGAACGGTTGTCTCAACCGGTTCACTGTTGGCCTGCTTGTATTCTTCCCATGTCATATCGTCAAGCAATCCCTGTTCTTCCGCTTCTTCTTCCGTAAGAATGGTATTCTTGATGCAGACAATTGCCATGCTTGAATTTTTAAGGTTAACTTCACCCGGTGTCTTAGATGTAGTGGTAATTACTTCATTCTGTACCCAGTCATACTTGCTTAAAGTATATTTAGATGACTTTCCGTCTGAATTAATAATGTCATAATCCGTATCTGAATCATTGGATTCTGTTCCCGGATTGCCCCCTGCCGTAGCAAGCTGTCCCTCCGAATTAATTACATAGGAATGGGTTGGCAGACCGTTATCCGTTCCGTCCGGTGCAATATATTTATGGTCAACAACCTCAACATTATCAAAATTAACGTCAAGATTAATCATTATCTGAACATCATTATAAAGTCTTGTACTGTAAATAAGATCCTCGGCGCCCTTGATAATAGCATTCTCAAGCATTGCCTTAACTTTCTGTGTAGAATTGGAAGTAAATGAGGAATTAGCCTTATTACCTGAATAAAGTACATTACTCTGGCTGTCCACAATAATAACACTGTTGGTATTATCATTACCTACGTTGGTGGCAAGCAAAAGGCCTATTGCCTCTGCCTGTTCATCAGAAAGTTCTTTTTTAAGGTCGAGAACCGCAGTAATCTTTGCATCCTGTGTCTCTGAGAAAATACTGTTGCCTGTCTCAGGATATGAGATATTAACCCTCGCGCTCTTAATTGCATCCATTGATTCAAGATCCTGCTTGAACTTGGACTCAAGATATGCGGTATATTTTTCCTTCATAACAGTCTCTGTTGTGGAAAGACTTGATGATACGGCATCATCAAGCGTATATCCTGCGGATGATATATTATTGGATCCTAATACAAGCTTCGCTTCAACATAATCAGAATCGTCAACAAATATATTATTATACTCATCAACTGTTGCAGAAATATTATTGTCATTAAGGAGATTCCTTATCTCCACTACCTCAGTCTCATTGCTGCAGGCTCTTAATTTAACCATATCTTTCTTGCCGATTACCTTGGAAAGAACGATAATTACAACAATAATCACAACAAAAATGGTTACAAAAAGTATTCTCTGTTTTTTATTAAATTTAAGCCAGAAATTCTTAATTTTCTCCCAAATGGCTTTCAATCTGTCTTTCATCGTATGTCTCCTTAAAGACTATTTTATATCTGTATATTCATTATTTCCTTATATGCACTAAGCAACTGGTTCTTTACGGCAACAGTATATTGTAAAGAAAGATTAGCCTTCTGTTCAATTACCGCAAGCTCATAAGTGCTTGTAAGTTTGCCTGTAGCAAAATCGACTTCTGCCTGCTGTGCATCATGTATGTAGTCATTAGTCTCTGTAATCATATTAACAGCCGCATTGTAAATTCCATCAAAAGCTGATGAATCACCGCTCTTGCCAATTCCCGAAGTTCCTGAATTAACAATATTCTTAATGCTGTCCGATGTTATATTAAACAATGATGATATATCACTCATTATGTATTATGTTCCTTTCGATATAAAATTATGAATTCATTAATTCATTAATTCAAGTCCCTTTGATGCCATTGATTTGCTGGCATCAAAAGCTGTTGCATTAGCTTCGTATAAACGTGTCGCATCTATAAGATCTGTCATCTCATTGACAATATTCACATTAGGATACTTAACATACCCATTCTCGTCTGCATCAGGATGTGATGGATCGTATACAAGATTGTAGTCTGTCTCCGTATCCTTGGTAATAGCTACAACTTTAACACCGTTGCCTGCCCCCTGCAAGGTCTCGTTAAATACATCTCCAAAGTTAAGTGAAGTCTTCTGGGTAAGCAAAACATTTCTTCTGGTATATGGTCCGCCCTCTGCCGTCCTTGTAGTATTGGCATTGGCAATATTCTCTGAAATAATATCCATTCTTAATCTCTGTGCCGTCATCCCTGAGGCAGCTATATTCATTCCGCTAAAAATAGCCATATCACATATCCTCCTATGTTGTTGTAAGAGCAGTTCTTATTCTGCTGAAATTCTGGTTAATTCCATCAATAACCCCGTTATAATATAACTGGTTAGAAGCAAGTTCCACCTGTTCAGTATCTATATCAACATTATTGCCGTCAAGTCTGTAAGAAAGATTGGCATTATCAGTATAGATGGTAGGACGTACACAATTATAATCTATATTTCTGACTGTCTGTGTAAGATTGCGTGAAGACGAGCCTGCCCTCTCCACTGCATCAGACAATACCGATTCAAAGCTGAGTTCCTGTCTCTTATAACCGGGAGTATCTACATTAGACATATTGTTATTAAGCACCTCACTGCGTCTCCATGAATAGTCAGCGGCAGAGGTAAGCAGATCTACATATGAATATGCACCTGAATTAAACATATCATTCTCCTCCTTAATAAAGTCCGATAATATTCCATCATCAGTAATCACACTATAATATTATAAAGTATTGTAGTGAAAAGTAAAGTAAAATCGTCAAAAAAAATCGCCATACCATCAATGTTGATACAGCGATTCCATTCACTTTAAATTGTAATTGGCAAGTTCATCGAAAATCATATCGTTGAGTACCTTTATCTTGGTACCCTTCATCCCTGACGATCTGGCATCTATAACGCCCGCACTCTCCAATTTCTTAAGTGCATTAACGATTATCGATCTTGTCACTCCCTGTTGGTCTGCAATACGGCTGGTAACAATTATCTGTTCCTCGCCCATCTTAAGTTCTGAAAAAACATGCTTAATCGCATCTATCTCAGTATTGGTAAGGGTACTGATTGCCGACTTCGTAACCTGTTCCTTGCGGATTAAATCAGCCTGTTCCTCTGTAGAAGACCTTAACATCTCAAGTCCCACTACCGTAGCACCATACTCGCATAAAATAATGTCATCAATTTCGTACTGGCTGTCAGATTTGTATATAAATAATGTTCCAAACCTCTCTCCTGCAACATCAATAGGTGTTATTATTGCATGATATTTCTTTGTATATCCTTCTGCAAAACCCAATGTCTCAAGATTAACATTCTCCTTAGTGGATAATACATTAAGCATTCTCTCATTGAACATCCCGTCCACAAACCCGCCAATCTTATCCTGTACCAGTTCCTTAATCTCTTCAACGTCATCACAATTCGCAATTCCGAGTAATTTGCCCTTCCTGCTTACAACCAGAACATCCGAGCTTAATATCTCACTCATAACCTTGCAGATGTCATTAAAAACCACTTTCTGCGAACTGTTGTTATGCAACAGTCTGTTAATCTTACGTGTCTTATCCAACAACTGAACACTGCTCATATCCTTTCTCCTTTCAGTGCTCTGTAAAATATAATGGAATTGTACCATATCTATTGTTTTAATGCAACAATTTTCAGATATTATTTATCACATACATACCCGCAGTTATCATCTGAACATACGAGTTTATTGCCTTTTTCCACCATATAACTTCCACATTCAGGACATTTCTTCTCTGATGGTCTGTTCCATGACATAAAATCACATTCCTGATTGTCGCAGCCGTAATATCTTCTGCCCTTTTTGGTTCGTAAAATAACAACTTCGCCACCACACTTAGGACACTTTACGCCTGCTTTTTCAAGATAAGGCTTGGTATTGTGACATTCAGGAAAGCCCGGGCATGCAAGGAACTTACCGTGAGGACCGTATTTGATAACCATATTACGTCCGCAGTTCTCGCAGATTATATCCGTCTTCTCATCTTCTATCTTGATGCTTTCAAGATCTTTTTCCGCCTTTTTGACAGCTTCGTCAAGGTCCGGATAAAAGTTCTCGATTACTGTTTTCCACTTGACACTTCCATCCTCAACCTTATCAAGAAGCATTTCCATATTGGCAGTAAAACTTACATCCACAATGGACGGGAAAGATTTCTTCATTACCGAATTAACTGCTTCTCCAAGTTCTGTTACAAAGAGATTCTTCTGTTCCTTAATAACATAATGTCTGGCAATGATTGTTCCGATAGTAGGTGCATAAGTAGATGGTCTTCCAATTCCCTGCTCCTCAAGTGCTTTAACAAGGGAAGCCTCTGTAAAATGAGCCGGAGGCTGTGTAAAATGCTGCTTCTTATCATATTCCTGAAGTTTAATGACTGAATCCTCAGATACTGCTCCAAGTGTAATATTATCGGACTTCTGGTCCTCATCCGACATATATACAAGCATATATCCCTCGAATTTAACTTTGGAAGCAGACATGCTGAACCGGTAATCACCGGCTTTAAGTCTGACATTGATTGTCTCATATACGGCATTTGCCATCCTGCTTGCAACGAAACGCTTCCATATTAATGAATACAGTCTGAACTGGTCCCTGCTTAAAGACTCTTTAATCTCTGATGGAAGGAAATTAATATTAGTAGGTCTTATTGCTTCATGGGCATCCTGTATCTTCTTGCCTGAATTCTTCTTGTCGTCCGGTGCAAGATAATATGTCTCACCATAATTATTTCTTATAAATTCCCTTGCAGCAAGGTCCGCTTCTTCCGACACTCTTGTGGAATCGGTACGCAGGTATGTAATTATACCAACCGTACCCTGTCCCTTAATGTCAACACCCTCGTATAACTGCTGTGCTATACGCATTGTCTTCTGTGTTGAGAAATTCAAGGTCTTAGCTGCTTCCTGCTGCAATGTACTTGTTGTAAAAGGAAGCGGAGCTTTCTTAACCCTCTCACTGTTCTTAATATCATCAACAGCAAAATCGCAGCCCTCAAGGTCTTTCATTATCCTGTTAACGTCTTCTTCACTGCCTATTGTTACCTTGCCCTTGCTGTCAGATGTTAATCTGGCGGTAACGGGCTTTTTCATTCCTTCTATATTAAGTATTGCATCTATTGTCCAATATTCTTCAGGTATAAAGGCATTAATCTCTTCTTCCCTGTCACAGATAATTCTTAAGGCGACTGACTGCACACGACCCGCTGAAAGCCCGCGCTTTATCTTTGCCCATAACAAAGGGCTTATCTTATAACCAACCATTCTGTCCAACATTCTTCTGGACTGCTGTGCATTAACAAGATTCATATCTATCTTGCGTGGTTCTTTTATTGAAGCCTTAACTGCATTTTTGGTAATCTCATTGAAACTGATTCTGTTAATATCCTTATCTTCAAGTTTAAGTGCATTTGCAAGATGCCATGAGATAGCTTCTCCCTCACGGTCCGGGTCAGTTGCAAGATATACTTTATCAGCTTTCTTAACCAGCTTACGGAGATTAGCAAGAATGTCACCCTTGCCTCTGATAGTAATGTACTTAGGTTCATAATCATGTTCAACGTCTATTCCAAGTGTACTTTTAGGGAGATCCCTTACATGTCCGTTTGACGCAGCCACTTCATAATTATTGCCCAGAAATTTTTTGATTGTCTTAACCTTAGCAGGTGACTCCACAATTACAAGATATTTTGCCATAAAAAGTATCCTCCTCAATAATAACCTTATTGAATCCTTACATAAAAGTTCTTACTTATCTCTCGTATTATTCCCTTGATTTCAAGACATGTAAGGCTGCGTAAAACCTCAGCCGGAGACATACCACTGTCATTTACTAATGTCTCAAGACTCTTAGGGGTAAAATCTAGTAATAGACTATACAACATTTTTTCATCCCTTGCAAGAACAATATCGTTTTTTATATTTTTTTCATAATTCGGGATGGAAAGCCCAAGTTCACCGGGCAGGCTCTCAAAATCCGTTACAACCATGGCTCCGTCAGCAATAAGCCTGTTGCATCCTTTGCTTGAAACATCGGTAATACGCCCCGGTACGGCATATACTGTCCGGTTCTGTTCCAAAGCTGTTCCCGCAGTGATTAACGAACCGCTTCTAAATCCTGCCTCAACCACTATGACATAATCAGACAGTCCGCTTATTATCCTGTTCCGTAGCGGAAACATTCCGGGAGTTGTAATACTCTCTCCCGGATATTCGGATATTAATCCACCGCGGTTCTGAATATCCATATACAGATTAAAATTTCCGGCCGGATAGCATTTTTCAACGCCGCCCGCAAGAACTCCGCAGGTATATCCTCCTTTGTATAATGCACCTTTATGGGCTTCACTGTCGATTCCTGCCGCAAGACCGCTTATAATACATGCTCCTGCTTCCGATAGAATTCCTGCGATTTCCCTTGCTGCATATCTGCCGTACTCCGAACAGCGCCTTGATCCTACTATTGCAACTGATCTGACATCATTTCGCGGGAGCCTGCCCTTGTAATACAGAATGTACGGTTTATCATATAATTCTTTCAGTCTGCAGGGGTAATCTTCCTCGTCCGGGAAAACAAAACGGACATTATTCTCCATATCCTTTTGATATTTTTCAAAAATATTCTGTCTTATATCCTTGGAAACAATTCTGTCTATATCCTTACCTGTAAGAACAGGCAGGCACTCAAATTCCTTTCTTTCCATATTATATAGTTCTTCAGGTGTTCCGAGAGACAGCAGTGTACGAATCTTAACATTGCCTATTCCCTCAAGATTATTAATCCAATACCAGTATTTTCTGTCCATTCATTACCTCACATTAATTTATATCCGATTGCTTCACAAATATGACCTTCTTCTATCCTGTCGGATTGTTCTGTGTCAGCTATGGTTCTTGCAATTTTAATTATTTTGTAATATGTCCTGGCAGACATATCATATTGGGAAAAAGCACTTTTCATAAGAATCTTGGCAGATTGTGACATAGTGCAATACTTGTTGACAAGTTGTGAAGGAATTTCGGAATTATATCTGAAACATTCCTTTTTGAAGCGTTCCTTCTGGATATCAATGCAATTATTAACAGCCTCTCTCATATCCTTGCTTGATATTTCGGTTCCGCCGGCACCCGTTATCTCATCATAGCCTGATTTGGTAACTCTCACACACATATCAATCCTGTCCGTTACCGGTCCTCTTATCCTGTCAAAATAACGCCTGATATCCCTGTCATTGCAATTGCATCTTGTTCTGTCGGGATAATATCCGCATTTACAGGGATTCATCGCACCTACAAGCATAAAATCAGCAGGATATTCATAAGTTCCGCCAAGTCTCCTTATTCTTATCCTGTGTTCTTCCATCGGAAGCCTTAATGAATCTATTACATCATTGGAAAAAAGATTGATTTCATCGAGAAAAAGCACACCAAGATCACTTAAACTAATCTCTCCCGGTGATGGTATGATACCTCCGCCCGTAAAGGCAGGTCTTGAAATTGTATGATGGGGAGCCCTGAAAGGTCTTGACCTTATAAGTGCCAATCCGTCCTTTAAAAGTCCGGCAACGCTGTATATACTTGTTATTCTTAACCGTTCCTCATCGGTGAGTCCCGGAAGTATGGTAGGTATTCTGGAAGCAAGCATTGATTTACCCGCTCCGGGAGGTCCGATTAACATAAGATTATGTCTCGCTGCGGCAGCAATCGTGATGGCACGCTTAGCCGATGCCTGACCTCTTATGTCTGCAAAATCAATATTATTATCATCAGCATTGTCAATATTATTATCAATATGTGCCCGGCAATTACAGCCATTATTAATATAATCGACACATTCCCTGAGGGATGATATTCCTATTACCCTTATTCCTGTTACAAGAGATGCTTCACCTACATTGCCCATAGGAACATAGCATATTGTAAAGCCATTATCCCTGGCACAAAGAGTCATGGGAAGAATTGAACTGACATTGCATATTCCTCCATCAAGTCCAAGTTCGCCTATAAATAAAGCACCTGATACCTTCTTAGCAGCAATTACTCCTACGGCAGTAAGAACTGCCACAGCAACGGCAAGGTCATAAGATGTTCCCTCCTTGCGTATATTGGCAGGAATCATATTAATTGTTATCTTTGAGGGATTAATCTGAAATTTAGAATTCTTAATGGCAATACGGACACGTTCCTTTGCCTCTTTCGTCGTACCGGCAAGATTTCCGGTAAGTTCAAAATACGGAATACCCGGTGCCACGTCCGCCTGTACCTCAACAGGTACTGCATAAATGCCGGTCACAGCAGCGGAATATACTTTACCAATCATAAAAACCTCCTTTAATAAAGGAAGCATTATAAATAAAAATTAAGACATTTGTAATATAACACATTTCAATAAAAAAAGCCACGCTTTTTCAAAAAAACGTGGCTTTAAAAATTACATATCAGTCAAGGTCAAACAAGTCATGATTCAAAATTGTTGCATCCGCACTTCCAAATTCGCCCTTTGAGTCAATAGCTACAAATTTGAGTTTTACGGTTCCTGCTTTCACATATGTGTCATAACATTCCTTCATAACAGCCTTATCTGTATACTTAACATTGGTATTCTTATCGTTGTTGTAAGGGTCACATATATAAAATGTATTTCTCTCACCATTTAACAGAATGTTGTCGGATCCGTATTGATAATGAATGAGAAGTCTCTCACCACCGTTACCGTCAATCCAATATACATCACCCTTGTCAAATCGTCCGATATGGCTTAATATATCAGCTTCATTGCTGTACATGGTCTGAACTGTCTCTCTTGTTGCAAGGTCGGCATCGGTTGCCTTGAATTCTACCTTAATCTCACTATCCAATGAGCTTGTATAGATGACATAGGAATTGCTTCCCTTTACTCTTGAACCGTTAAGTACTTCAACCTCAGGCTTATAATTACCTGCGGCAATTGCTTTAATAACTGTATTTACGAAAAGCTTATGTTCATTGGCCTCACCCATAGTCGAGTGACCTGCACCCGAATAGGTAATGTTACCCTTTGAGTAGATGTAGTAGTTAGTTGCGGCATCACCTTTGTTATCACCATAGTAATTTGATCTATCTGATGACAATGTATACCATACAACAAGATCATCTTCTTCCATGTTTAATTCATAATACTGTCCATGTGTGGTTGCAAGTCTTATTGTACCATCACTGCTTGTAGTATTATATGGATATAAGGAAATCTGTCCTTTATTAATCTGATCGGCTTTGTTGGTTGTAAGAATGGTATTAAGTCCATAGCTATATGCATTCTTTGTTGTTGTAAGAACTTCGCAATTCTTATCACGTCCCCCATTATTCATCCTGTGATATGCTCCGTTATCGAGGGAATAATATGCATTGTCACGACGTCCCATTGAACGCAAATACAATACCCAGTTATTAAGACCCTGTATCTCCCTGACATAAGTCTCATTGCCATTATTATCCATAACTGTAGGTACATGGGCATTAGCAAGGGTATCACTGTTAAGATTAGGTATTGTTGTTACACTATACTTATCCATGCCTGCCAAGTCCCTGAAAAGTCTTGTAAAGTCAAGGGACATCTTATCACCATATCTTGTTATATCCTGTGATGAACCTGTCTGGATATTACCCCAACTGTCTTTATATATACCATAGTTGACATTATTAGAGAAAGCAATTGTATCATGGGTAAATAATACAGAACCTCCCTTAGCAGCAAAGTCAATAATATTACTTAATGCTCCGTTATCATCGGATATATCTTGCTTACCATAGGTGTCAGCAAAACCGATTACAACCATTGAATAATTTCCACCATAATTTTTTCCATTAACAGTTCCGCCTTTTTTAAGGAAATTTTTGTCTTTATCGTAATCTTCTACAGCCGTATACTTATTACTTCCTGTATACAATTGCTCAAATTCATCGGAATAAATTGTTTCAACAACTATTTCATAGTTAATTATCTTAGCAGCTTTATTCATAAGTGCGGTAAAACTTCCATTATTGGAAAGATCCATTGTAATCGTTCCACCTGATGGAAGAATCTGAAGAACCCTTGCAGTCTTACTTTCACCTCGGATTATAGTATAATCATCATATACAGCTCTGTTAATAACATTGTTACCGGAAATTTCATTAACCTGAACTCTCCATGAGAACATTCCGTTGAAGTTAGCTGCAATAGGTGTAGCAAACTGCACACTCTGGTTCTTGCTTTCAGCCTTAATTGTAGTACTGTATAATACTTCATTATTATCATCGGTTGTGGCTTCATCATTAAATTTACCGTCTGTATTCTTATCATATATAAGTGTTACTCTGTAAGTATTACCCGGTGTTGCCCTGAATGTAGCATTAAATCTTAATTTCTCAGGTTTGTCTACAACGCTTGACTCTTTAACAAGGCTCTCACTGTCGTATTCAATTACAGGACATTTAGTCCATGTAATATCTTTCAAATACTCACTTGTACATGATTTGATTTCAAGTTTCTCACTCTTCATAGCCTTCATAAGGTCAGAAAAGATTGTAAGTACTGACATAGTCTCATCTGATGACTGATAAGAATTAACAAATTTGTACAAATTAGATGTAGGATATACAAATCCACCTTTTTTGTTGTAATACTCATCTTTAATACAGTTGTAGACATCATCCGCCATTATTACAGGATTACCGTAATCTATGAATTCACGGATTTCTTTCATCTTCTTCTCGGTGAAATCATTGCATGAATATCTTGCATTGCCAAGTTCTATATCATATCGTGTAGGATTTGTTACAGGTCCTCCAATATCATTTCTTAATTTCTTAACTGTATATACAGCTTTATTTCCTGATGTCTTATATGTATTATATATAAGAGGTGTCCAGAGACTCTCAACGTTAATATCAAAAAGTACCCTTGAATTTTCTTTCAGACCGGTAGTCTTAGGTTCAGAATACAATGCATAACCTTTATTTGTTGCATCCACCTTCTCATAATCAGAAGGAAGATAACCTAAAAGTGCCTGCTCAGTCTTAATTAAATCACCAAATGCAAGATATACATATCCATCCAACTTCCTGTCATTGTAAGTGACGAATCTGTTTGAAAGAGATGCATCCTTATATACAGAACTGTAACGGATGGTACCGTTAAGGTCTGCAAGTTTGTTTTCGCTATCCCCGTTCACTATTCTTGAATTCATCATACCTGATCTGTCACCAATATAGATAATATCGTATTCCGATATAAGATCTTCATTCATACCATTAAACTGAAGACTCGTCATACACTTAAATTCAATCTTCTTATCTGCAATTCCATTATAAGCTGCTACAGTACCGTCAGTTCTTGTATAACTTCTTATATGTAAAGCCCTTGCAAGTTCCATAATACGGTCAACCGTTGTCTGATTGTTTGTATCCGAATAAAGGAAATCCTGACATGGTTCAATTTCAAGGACCTTAATTACTTCATCATTATTCTCATCAACACCAAGGAGGTATCTTAATATATCAGTAACGTAATAGTTATTACCACTTATAATTTCCCTGTCCTTGGCAGTTCCGTTATCAGTAAGCATGCCCACATTCGTCTTACCTATTGAGAAAATGGAATCATTACCGTTATTGCTGGTCTTATATACATAGTTAAAGGTAAATTCACCGCTCTCGGTACATTTCATGTCAAAGAAAGGTACGTTACCGTCACTCCAGTCTGTATAATCCGTACCGTTATACTGATATGCACCTGTTACAATACCATAGGAATTAGTATATTCTTCTGTATCGCTTTTCTTAGTAGTAAGTGCAGCAAGTACATCTTCATAATAAGTGCTGACACCATTATAAGCAGCCCCTTCCTCATTAGAGGTCTTCATTATAAGATTGACAAGTTTATGGATATTGGCATCCTTACTCTTAGGATTACCATAATTTACAACTACAGGTATAGGTGTATCCCCTGTATAAGAATTACCTTTATAGATAAATTCCATAAGTTTGATAACCATATCCCATTTCATATCGCTTATTTCAAATTCGCCTGCATCGTTCTTGTAATAGCAGTTATACCAGATATCACCGGCATTTTCGGATTTATATTCATTACCATCGGCATCATAAGCGCCTGTAGGAGTGCTACCTGTATCTGTAAGGTCTTTTACAGATGTAGAATTATTAACATAAAAATTATTAAAGTTAATTACTTCTTTGTCCTCAAGGAAACTTGATATATATATAAATGATACACCTTCAAGGTCTTCTTCCTTAAGTTCTCCTGCTACAACCGTCCTGACTTCCATATTCTCACTGAAATATGAAAATGCCGAAGGATTAGAATATCCGTCAAGGAACTCTTCAAGGAAGAAATTAGGATAATTAACCGTATATTCTTTAGTCATCTTGTTATAGGAAATGGTATAAGGATGATGTGTCGATGCTGTACCCTGAACGGTTACAGTTGTGATATTACCATTCTCTTTCTTATTATTCCACAAAAACTGATTGTATATTTCCGCTTTGTGTTTTTCCAATGTCTCTCTTACTTTAGAAGATCCTGTAAGCATATTAAATACACTTGCATCCTTATATGGTACAATCTCAAGAATTACAAGTTTTTCATTAGCAGCCATAAGCCTGTCAAGTATTGGCTTCTTGTTATCAATGGATATTGGTGTCTCACCATTATCATTAATAACGGCAGCATTGGTATTTGTGTTGCTTTTCAGAATAACTCCCGTAATTATTGCGGCTACAAGCACAGCTACGGAAATAACTATTCCAAATGTCCTTTTTTTTGTTTTCATCTGCATCAACCTCACTAAAACTTAACTTTAATCCTGTTACTTTTCTACGTGTACAAGTTGTGAACCATTTGAGCCTATTTGGTATAATTCACCATTAACTTCAAGGCTTTGAATTTTATTTCTTAAGGTAATTGTCTTATTCTCAAATCTTGACGTATCGTTATGTGTTACTTTGATATATACATCAAGCATAACGGGCTGTGTTATAACTTCACTATCGGCTACATTAGTCTTACATTTCTCATTGATACTGACAGTAATTGCCTCGATATTATTGGAATATCTGTAACCCGGTTTATCTTTATCTGTAATATACTGCGTATCAGCTTTATCAAAGACGTATATTCCGGTTCCATCCCTCAATATGTATCTTGACGATCCTTTAACGGATGTAAATAGCTTCTTTCCTTCTTTAATTTCATAAGAACCTGTATATACTTCAAGATTTTTACTGTTCGATGTAATAGATAAGTATGTTGCCTCCTGAAGAGTATCCGTTATTACATTAGATGTCTCCTGAAGCTCATTCTGAAGGTTAATAGTATTGCTCTGGGTCTTATAAAATCTTGACCCTTGGGATATAAATGCAATAACTATTGTTATGACAACAGAACTTACCGCCAGTGCTACAAGAACCTCTGTGAGGGTAAAACCTTTATTATTATGTTTTTTACCTTTTTTTAATTTCATAGTCATGTGCCTCATATCTGTGAATGTTTACCGGTTACAAAATAGAGTCTTACGCCCCTGTCCTTCTCCTTATAATATGCAATGAAGTCGCAATAAGAACTATCGGTAACATCTATTTTTGAACCGTTTGAAAAATATACCGATGCTACATTTCCTGTGAGGGAATTAAATGCAACACTTACCTCTTTAATGGTATTATCCAGTCTGATTTCATTACCTTTATCATCAATAATCTTGAACTTAACATTCTTAGGAAGTGTTTTGCTATCCATTTTAGCTTTGTCGGATTCTTTTTCCGCTTTCTTAACATAGCTGACTTCTGTTCCGTCATCGCCTACAGAAATTGTCATATTCCACTCATAAGCGGAAACAGTCTTAGCTTTTTCCCTTGCCAGAGAGAGGTAATCATCAACTATACTTGCTGCTTTATTAACATTACTTTTATTAACGGTTCTGTATGTAATCGAAATAATTCCCGTAAGTACTGCCATAATTGCAACTACAACCAAAAGTTCCAGTAATGAAAAACCTTTGTTATTATGTTGTCCGGTTCTGTTAGTTATAATCGACATTCTCATTCTTTCTCCATTCGCTGAAATTAAGAAGCTGATTCATTTCGACTTCATCAAGTTTATTAGTATCACTTGTTTCCTGGAAAGCATTAAAATACTTTGCTACTTCTTTATATACATCAAGGGTAAGTTCTGCCCTGTTGTTTATTCCTGTTGTCACCCGGGCCGAACCTTTAACAGTTATCTTGCCGTCAGTGATTATAAGTCCTTCAAAGTTACTATTAACAACAATATCAACACCATATCCAAGGACAACACCGTTAGTCACGCCATTAGGAATTGCATAAGAGCCTGACTGCCCTTCTGCTTTTGAGGTAATTACCGCTGCTATCGTACCATTTTCATTAAATATGATGTTTTCTTTAAGGGTGTCAAGTTTTTCCTTATTAACTGTTCTCTCATAAGGTGTCAAAAGAACAGGATTATTGCTTGTATCAAATTCTATTTTGTGAATAGAACCATCAATAGTCACATTCTCAGGGAAATCGGTATAATCCACAGTATCATCAAGAGCAAGGAATGACTTGATTAACTTATATTTATTGGCAGCATTAGTGCTGGCATTCAAAACGGATGAATACTCCATATTAGTTCCCAAAATACTTGTTGAAGAATATCCGCTCTCTTTGGTTACCTGTAAAAGAGTGCCGCTTGTATATACTGTTGCACCTGACGCAATCTTTATTTCAGTATTCTTGTCAAAGAATCTTGCAAGACCCATTTCGATTGTGGTTTTAATTGCATTCATTTCTACAATATCATCATCTGTGTATGAAAGACCTTTTGATTTAAATAAACCTTCAAGGTAACCATTCTGTGCAATACATTTAACATATTCATTCTGTGCAGCATTGTCTACGAAATCAAGATAGTAATATGTCTTACCATTTGCATCCTTTTTCTCCACATATCCGGTAGTTGTAAGAAGTCCAAGCCTGTATGCAAAGAAAGAGCTTAAATCTATCGCTACATTTTCAGGTTTAGATGTAGGATTAGCTACATAAGTACCGTCTGAACTATCCTGTTTTTTCTTCAGATAACCTGATGGTACAAGATATATTTCCTGATTACCTTTTAATCCCATGGAATCACCTGTCACATAAGAGGAATCATCAGTTAATTTTACATAAGCCTTACCTGCAAGTAAAAGGTAATTAATATCCGTCATATCAAGGGTACAGTTTCTTCCGTTTACAATTATTGCTGAACTCGTAGACGCCTTTCCTGTTGGATCACTGGTATTGGCATTATTTCTTCCGAAGCCTAAATATTTTCCTTTTATTGTTATATTGCAGTCGTCACCATTAAGTGATAAATCATCTGCTACATAAGTCCTTGCCTGATTTGAAGTATAAAGTACATCTCCTCTTCCTCCATCGCCGCCGGCTGTAATTCCGTTACACCAGATACTTCCGTTTCCTGTTTTTAATACGGATGCACTGCTTCCTCCCGGAAGGTTAATATCGCCTTTTGATACAATCACTGAAGGTACTTTAAGCTGGCCATTTAATAAGAGTCCGTCTTGAAGTGTAAGGGAACTTCCGCTGAATACATCAACATTACCACCGGAGTACATTCCCCCATAAACATCAACAATACCTCTCGATTCGGGACTCGCACCGATTTCTATCTTATCATCTGCAATAAGACAATAATTAAAGTATGATTTCCATTCTTTCTCATCAGCTATAAAATCAATATCTAAATCCGGATAAGTAATCTTAATATCTATCTTTATGGTTGAGTAATAAGGTTCCTTTTTGTCTTCAAGGTATCTGATTGCAACATCCTTGAATGTGTAGGTATATGAAGCAGCATCCACATCAATACTTGAATATCCTACTACCTTTGCCTTTTCTTGTTTAGTAATAAGTGTATTAAAATACTTAATTGCACTGTCTTTGTCAGCTGTATTGAAAGATTCTCCAAAGATTTTCTTACCGATTATGTAATAATACTTTTCTTTCATATTTTTATTTACCATCTCGTTATTATATCTGTTCATGGTAACTACACCACCGGTAACAGAATACTTTCCGAGATTGGATGCCGCATAATCATAAGCTTCTTCCAGGGATTTGTAACACATAATTCCAAGACCTGTATGAATCTCTTCTGTTATGGAATCAGCACTATAAAAGGTATTCTTAGAATACTTATCCATAATTTTAAGTCTGTAGTTGGTTGCCGCTGCAGAAAGGATTGCACTTGCAAGCACGCCTACAAAAGCAATTGCCACAATGGCTAACACTAAAGTAACACCTTTATTATCTTTTCTGAATCTTCTAAAATGCTTCTTCAATGATTATCCCTCCTTAACGCTGTCAACCTTTGTAAAATAATCATCTGCTATATCCAAAGTATTGTCTGCTTTGATAGTCATACCATCAGTCTTATCTTTCCAGATATATACACTGACATTATATAATTTATTAATAGAGCTTCCACCCTCTGTAAGGGAAGAATTCTCACCCGTCCAGCCTGCAACATTGGTATAAAAACCAAGCTTATCACTTTCGCTTGAATTGTTATAACATTCAATTTTTATATTATCTTTGTTAAGAGATACTTTAGTATCTTCTGTACTTCCATAGTTAGCTGTCTGCTCTACTAGATATACATTTACCGGCTTTTCCCAATCTGCTTTTTCGCTGTCGGGTCTGTATTTAACAGTAATCTCATCCTTTGCAACATTTTCATTGCCATACATGCCAAGTACAGGCGTATAGATAATATAGAGGTTAGGTGCTGCAATGCCTGCCTTATCCACTGTTCCGATACCAAGTTCTATATTCTTGTACTCTATATTCTTGTTGTTATATGTATATGTTATGTCCAGGTAATATTTATATTCTACCTTACCGGCATATACTGTTGATTCATTCTCATAGATTGTGAAAACGGATTTCTTAACTATCTTGCTCTTATCAGTTACTTTCACACCTTTTTCTTCAAAAGTATTAACAATATTCTTATCATATTGTTCTAATTTACTACGACATGTAATGCTGGAATTTTCGTTGAGGTTATTGATACCGGGTCTTATATAGTCATTCATTCCCGTCTTATCATCTTTAGAATATCCGGTAGGGTCAACAATTACCGATACATAGAATTTTTCAGTGTCAGAGCCTTTATAATATCCGATATTTTTAGAGTCCTTATTAATACCGTCACCTATATTGGTAAATACAATCCTGCCATCAGGCAACTCTTTATAATTACTGCTATAGCTGGTCTTGAGTGCATCTAAAGGCATTGCCCCAAAGTATTCTGAGATACTTTGGGCAATGTCTGTAGCATTCTGCATACTTTTTGCTTTGCCATTCACCCTCGCTGAATTAATGAAGGTCTGGATAAGCGGAATACTTAAAACTGAAATAAGTGCTAAAGTAACAAGAACTTCCACCAGTGAAAATCCCATATTCTGTTTTCCGGCTTTACGTGGATGTCTCATCATAATCACTCCTATTCATAAACAACTACTTCACCTGATTTTTCTCTAATCTTAAATCTTGGATTTTCGTCATCATCAACTATCTTAACGTATAACTTCATATCTGTGTTGTTAATAATAGTTGCGTCTGCTCCGTTTATATCTTCTCCTTCAGGGTCTCTGTCTGTTCCTACTACGAGAAGTGAAAGCATTGAACCAGGTGTAAATTCTACACCACTTTCATAATTAGTTGCAGGATATACTGTATCGCCGATTGCGTATGATACTGTGTATTTACCATCCTTGCCACTAAATGTAATTGTAACTTTTTCTCTTTCAGACGAATTCTTAGAAATTCTTGTTGCAGCGGAATCACCCTTAGGACCGATTACAACACTGTCTGCGTCTGACTTAAATGAGTCAAGTGCGATATAGTAATCATAGTCTGTTACAATATTATTACCATTTTCTTCATCAGCATTAGTACCAGGTGTAAATGTTGATGAGTTAAAGATATTTTCTGTTCCCGTAAACTTATTCTGGACAGGTGCTCCGAGGAACTTTCTGTCTGAACCTGTTATTGCATATATATTAAGTATCATTGATCCTGATACTTCATCATCATCAGCATTATATGTAGCATTTACAGAATCAATCCTGCATTTGAACTTATAAGTATTAAGATATTCGATAAGTTCCTTATAACCTGCATAAGATGTCTTATAAGAAAGTGTAAGTGTTGTTCCATAACCTACATAATCTGAAGTATATACCGCTGCACCCTGTGTCATAGGGTTAGAAGATGTAATTGCACCAAATGTATAAAGTGCTGCCGTATCAGCCAGTGATACCTGTGAGAACCACACTCCTGTGTCCTTCTCAATCTGGTCAATAAACATAATCGAATATTCCTGTGAATATCCTGTGTCGAAACTACCAAGAAGAGTATTATATTCTGATGTATAATATTCTGTATCTTCAAGGTACTGTTTCTCTCTTGCCTGCATCTCTTTAAGATTGTTATATAAGGTTCTGTTTTCCTCAATCTTATCATCAAGTTTATTATTGGCAGCTGAAATCTTTCTGTATCCAATAAAGTAAGAAAGAGCAATAAGTATTACACCTACTACTATAAATATTAATTTCTTTTCTCTGTCATTTAACTTCATTATTCATCGCCCTCCTCTGTCTGTGTAGGAAACTGACTAAATACACATGTAATTGTATAGCTGTCTGTTATCGCATCGTTATCATCTGTTGCCTCGGATACAGATGCACAATTAACCGATGATATGTTACTCTGTTTCTTTAATGTAACGAGGAACTGGGCAAGGGTTTCCTTGGAACTGCCGGTACAGTTCATTGTAACGGCTCCTCCGGAAACAGAAAAGGACGTAAGTCCTATATCCGAAGGCATATCCTCTTCAAGGAATTCAATAAACTTATGAAGGTCATCATCAGCATTGGATGCAAGTGCATAGAATGTTGATATGTCTGTGAATTTATCTTTTGAAAGATAATAATCATTAACTACTGTCTTAATGCCCTCTATCTTTTTAATGTTTGATTTGAGTCCGTTATTCTCTGTTCTCTTACTTATGTTGCCTACAAGAGGAATAAGCACGATTACTGCTGCAACAAAAACGGCTCCCATAATTATAAGTCTTAAATATTTATTATCATTAGTCTTCTTAGCCTTAATAAGTGCGGACTTTGGAACAAAGTTAACAGGCTGGATAACACATCCGATATTGGAAAGGTATCCTGTAAGTTCTGACAAAGACATATTAAGTCTGTCATCCGCAATAACCTGGTTAAGTTCATCAATTTTTTTAATCTTAAGACCAATTTCATAAGAAAGAAGTGTCTCAAGTGCCCTGATTGACTTACCCTCAGTTACCATTACAGCCTTCTGGATAGTAACATCAGGATTCTTTGTTGAATAATAGTCAATTACACGGCTGATATTATTAGCGAGATATTTTAACGAACCCGTTATATAATCTCCGTCGGAAAAACTTTCTTTAAGTACACGTTCATTGTCAAGGACAGTTAACGCTTCTTCATACGGGATATCCCTCTTCTCCGCTATTGCATTGGCAACGGTTGATCGTCCGTATGGAACAGATCTCATAAGCTGAAGGACATTCTTATTAAATATACTTATGATTGTTGCTTCATCACCCATCTGGATAGAAAGGGTAGGTGAAGCATCAATCTGCAATCTCATTAACTGCAATGTAGAGTTACCAACATAATCAAGATCAAGTACCCTTAATTCAAGCATGTCTGCAACGTCATAATATCTTTCGACAATACCCATTGGTGCTGCCATAACCATTAATCTGTATTTTTTCTCTGATACATCAATAATGTTCTCGAGTATGGAATATGTAAAGACATATTCATCTATATTAACAGGAAAATATTCTGTTGCATTCGTAACAATATATTCCATTAATCTGGCTTCCTTCATATAAGGTGCCACGATTTCTTTACTGATAATTTTATTTGACTGAATGGCAAAAATTACATCTTTAGTGATGATTTCGCCCTTCCTAAGTTCTTCTCTTATGGCTGTTGCCAATTCCTTAGGATCTCTTATCTGACCATCTTCTACACAATCCTTTGGTGTAGGAATTGTATTAGAATATGATACTCGAACAATTCGGTGTGAAGAATACATTACTTCACTTATCTTAGTGGTATCATTACCTACCGTAATAGCTAAAACTGTTGACGCCATTTCTATATTTCCTCCCTGGTCGATGCCTGGTAAACATCTTAATTTATTTTATTGAAAAATACCTAAATACCAATTTAATAACCGGTCTCCACACAACATTGATATAACTATTCCTACAGACAGATATGGTCCAAATGCCAACATTCTGCCTTTATCACTTACTTTCATCAATATAATGTGAATAACAGAACCAATGATGCATCCCAGAATCAGTGCCAGTATTATGTGTTTCCAACCAAGTAAAAGTCCTGCGGCTGCCATTAACTTAATATCACCGCCGCCTATTCCTCTTCCCTTTGTAATAAGATATAACAAAAGTAGGAATCCGCTTACGCAGACCATTCCTATCAGATAATATAGGAAATTCTTATAATTAAATGCCATATTAATTATTCCAAATACCAATATGGCTATGTTAAGTCCAAACGGAATCTCGTATGTACGCCAGTCAATTACGCTTAAGGCAATCAGCATGGATACCGACAGTGCGTAACATATACTTGTTACATTAATTCCGTTAAAAATAAATATTAATACATAAAATAATCCATTAATGAATTCTACTAATGGATATTGAACTGATAACTTTGCTTTACAATACCGACATTTTCCTCTTAAAAAAAGGTAGCTGAACAATGGAAATAAATCATACCATTTTAATTTATGTCCGCATGTCATACAGTGACTGTTTTCTGTTACTATGTTCTCATGTAAGGGCAGTCTGTATATCAATACGTTCACGAAGCTGCCAATTATTATTCCGAAAATAAAGCATATTACATATATCGTAATTCTCATGCTTAAAGTCCATATCATAATGTATACCTGCTCAATTTTTCTTTATTATATAACTGAGACAATACCTGCTTATGCAGATATCATCCCAGTTAAAATAAATATTACCCGTAATATTTAATCGATTAATTCAATCTCTGACGAATTAGGCTGTTGGCTCTGTTGTAGCTCCGTCTGCACCACCACCAGGTACTGATTCATCTTCTGCTTCTCTGTATACAGTTACCATCTGGCCAGAAATTACAAATGTTACCTGATCATCTGCCTTATAAGCCTTAGATGTAAATTTCCAGTCTTTAACATCAGCACTTACTGCTGTTAAGAATGTTTTAACTTCAGCATCTGTGATTGGTTTTACTGCTGTAATGGTTTTAGGAGTATCAACATCAATTGTTGTACCATCGTAAACGATTGTAGCTTCAATATCTGAGTATGTAGGATCTGCTAAAGTTGTTACCATTGTGCTTCTGATTTCTTCGATAGCTGAAGCATCTTTCTGTTTCTTAGACTTCTCAACGTTCTTTACAAGTGTTGGTACTAAAATACCCATAAGTACAGCCATGATAGCTACTACTACAATAAGTTCTACAAGAGAGAAACCTTTGTTATTTTTCTGTGACATTTTCTTCATGAATATCATTCTCCTTTTCCTCTTAATCAGTGTTATCTCTGATCATATTATTTTGATAATAGATATATATACAAAAGCTGATGACGGGTACGCAAAAGCTTTTAGTATCAAATTTACATCTTGCCCAATGTGTTATACATTGTAATCATTGGTCCGTAAATTGCAGCTAAGATAAGACATACAATTCCGGCAAGTACAACAATAATCATTGGCTCCATAAGTGCCATAACCTGCTGTGTAGCTGCTTCTACTTCTTCATCAAAGTAGTTGGCACAGTTGTTAAGCATCTCTTCAAGGTTACCTGATTCCTCACCGATACCTGTCATATGAATGATAAGTGGTGGGAACAGTTCCGATTTCTTAAGGGGCATCGTAAGAGGCACGCCTCGCTGCACCTGTACGGCACAGTCACTTACAACGTCCTTGAATAACTGGTTATCCATGGTTCCCGCCGTAATATTAAGAGCTTCAACCATTGACATACCGGAAGAAAGCATTGTGCTGAAAGTTCTTGCGAATCTTGCTGCCGCCGTCTTCCTTGTAAGATTACCGAATGCCGGCATTCTGACCTTAAGTCTTGCAAAGAAATATATACCGGTCTCGGTCTTTGAAAAATACTTAAGCCCTATTACTACTGCGGCTATAACCGCTATAATTATGTACCAGTAACCTCTTATGAAATCACTGAGGGAAAGAAGTCCCCTCGTAATTCCCGGAAGCTTCGCATCCATATCTGCGAACATGCTGGAGAAACTTGGAATAACGGCAACTACCATTATAACAAGAACCGCTATGGCAACAATACCCAGTATGATAGGATACATCATAGCCTTCTTAAGTGCTGCCTTGGTTCTTCCGTCCTTCTCGAAGTGTTCAGCCATTCTCTCAAGAGCAATTTCAATATTACCTGACTGTTCACCGGCTTCCATCATACTTACAAGAAGTGATGGAAAGCAATCTTCCTTCTTCATTGAGTTAGCAAGGGTATCACCCTTCTGGACTCCGTCCCTGACATTATATATGGACTGCTTAAGCGTCCTGTTCTCTGTCTGGTCGCCAAGCATGTCAAGTGCGGTTATAACGCCTACGCCCGCTTTCAGTAAGCTGTTAAATTGTCGACAAAAAGCGCTCAAGTCCCTGACCTTGACTTTCTTGCCACTGCCAAACTTAACCTCGGTATTAAGCTTGCTGCCTGCCTTAACGGAAATAACTGTGTTGCCTTCCGATTTCAGTTGTGCTACAGCGGTTATCTGATCTTCTGCATCAAGAGAACCGCTTTTTTCTTTGCCTTCTTTTGTTATTATTCGATAATTAAAATTTGCCATTCTTTACTCCATCAAACCCAATCCTAAGTATGTATGTATTATACTACATCGACAATTTTCATACAAGATTTTTATTTATCAAATTTTTATGATTTGTTTAGTATATTTTAATTTTTTTCTCCAATGCAACAGGATCCTGTGCAAAACTCAGTGCGGATTCGGACGTAATATGTCCCATCATACAAAGTTCATATAATGCATCATCCATTGTTATCATGCCTTTTTCCCTGCTGGTCTGTATCATTGAATCAATCTGGAATGTCTTGCTTTCACGGATAAGGTTCTTAATTGCTACTGTCATAAGCATTACTTCAAATGCTGCTACACGGTGATGCTTATCCGTTGTAGGAATAAGCTGCTGTGAAATAACCGCTTCAAGTACCATTGAGAGCTGTATTCTTATCTGCTGCTGCTGATGAGGAGGGAATACGTCAATAATACGGTCAATTGTGCTCGCCGCACCTATTGTATGCAATGTTGAAAGAACAAGATGTCCTGTCTCGGCTGCAGTAATTGCTATCGATATTGTCTCAAGGTCTCGCATCTCACCTACAAGGATGACATCCGGATCTTCACGGAGTGCAGCCCTTAATGCATTGGCATAACTCATTGTATCAAGTCCGACTTCTCTCTGGTTAATCATCGCCTGTTTATGTGTATGCAGGTACTCGATCGGGTCTTCAAGTGTAATAATATGTGCTTTACGATTCTCATTAATCTTATTAATTAATGAAGCAAGTGTAGTAGACTTACCACTTCCGGTAGGTCCCGTAACGAGGATAAGTCCTCTCTTCTTATTATGTAATTCTATAACTGATTTAGGAAGTCCCAGATCTTCAGGTCTTGGAATCTGTGTTCCTACCAGACGGATTGCTGCCGCAAGACTTCCACGCTGTTTAAATGCATTAACCCTGTATCGTCCAAGGCTTGGTATTGAAAATGAAAAATCTGCTTCTCCATATTCTTTAATGATGTTTTTCTGCTTCTCATTAAGAAGCTGGCCTACTATTTCTTCTGTGTCTGTTGGCGTAAGCCTTGGGTAATCCATTCCCATAAGTTCACCATTGACTCTCATCTCAGGTGGGAGTCCTACCGTAATATGTACGTCGGATGCTCCGTTTTCTTTACCGATTTTTAAAAGTTCTTCAATTGTAACCATTTTGTCCAAAACCCCCGTTTTTTTAGTTGGTATCGTCTGTTTCGTAGGTAATCTTCATCATCTCGTTAAATGATGTCAATCCCTGTTTTACATAGTTTGAGGCTGACATTCTAAGTGTATTCATGCCCTCCGTTACTGCCTGTGCGGTTATCTCGTCCGCATTGGCTCCCGATGCAATGAGTTTCTTGATCTTTCTTGAGATAGGCATTATCTCATATACACCGATTCGTCCATAATATCCTGTATTACCACATGCCTCACATCCGCAAGCCTTATAAAGCTTAAGAGGTTCATTCTGTGGTACCTTAAGAACTCTCTTTTCTTCCTCGTCTGCTTCGTAGGACTCCTTGCATTCAGGGCAAAGCCTTCTGACAAGTCGCTGGGCGATAATTCCTACAAGGGAATCACCTAAAAGGTATGGTTCAATACCCATATCAATAAGACGGGAGATAGATGCCGCAGTACTGTTAGTATGAAGTGTACTTACAACAAGATGTCCTGTGATGGAAGCCTTAACTGCTATCTCTGCTGTCTCTCCGTCTCGGATCTCGCCTATCATGATGATGTCCGGATCCTGTCGGAGAATTGAACGAAGGGCACTGGCAAATGTAAGGTTAGCCTTAACATTAACCTGAACCTGATTTACATTGTCTACATTCGCTTCTACCGGGTCTTCAACAGTGATGATATTAACTTCATCACTTGCGAGTTCGCTTAAAGCCGTATAAAGTGTTGTAGATTTACCACTACCTGTAGGTCCCGTAACAAGGATAATTCCATGTGGGTTTCTAAGGATATTATCAAATTTAACAAGGTCTGTAGGTGAAAGACCGAGGTCTTTCTTATCCCTCTTAAAACCTTCTTTGGAAGCAAGTCGCATAACGACTTTCTCTCCAAATACCGTAGGGAGGTTGCTGACACGGATATCGTATTCCCTTCTGTCCACGGTTATCGTAATTCGGCCGTCCTGCGGCTTTCTCTTTTCAGAAATATCCATTCCTGAAATTACTTTAAGTCTGGCAATAATCGCCGCATAAAGCGCTCTGTCATAAGATATAATCTCACGGAGAACACCATCTATCCTGTATCTGACTCTTACGTTGTATTCAAACGGTTCAATATGTATATCGGAAGCTCTCTGGCGCACGCCGCCTTCAATAATATTATTAACAAGCTTAACAACCGGTGAATTATCAACATCTTCCTGTCTCTTATTCTCTTCGGCATTATCTGCGTCATCACCCGAACCCTGTTCTTTCATGAACTGTTCCGCAATGGCATTGGCCTGTGATTTACCATACAGTTTATCTATTGCCGTAGATATATATGCATGTGTGGAAAGATATGGCTGGACCGTCATTCCGGTGATGATACCGATATCATCAATAGCCATAATGTTCATAGGATCTTCCATGGCTACTTTAATTACGTTAGCCTGTCTGTCATCAAGTGCAAAAGGAAGAAGCATGTACTTACGGACTACCTTCTCTCCTACCATCCTGGCTATGGAATCATCTATCTCAATCTTTCTCAAATCGACAAAATCAATATTAAGCTGCTGGCACAGTAAATCATTAATGGCATCCTGTGTAACATAGCCAAGCCCTATAATTGCTTCACCGAGCTTAATGCCCTTAGCTTTCTGTTCCTCCAGTGCTATATTAAGTTGTTCTTCAGTAATAAGATTGTTCTCAAGTAATAATTCTCCGAGACGGAGACGCTTTCTGTTATAAGCCATTGCTAAACCTTCCTCTTATAGTTCTATTAATTAAGCGGTACATCCGTATACTCATATCCGGCTCCGATAAAGGTCCTTGCGTCATCTTTTACGGCATCAAAGCTGCTGTTGCAGATATACCTCTGTTCTATATCATTAACTGCCATTGTAAATTCTCCGGTACGTGTTATCACTGCATCGCAGAATACAAAACAGAAATATGCATCTATATATTCATACGGATCTTCTCCTCCCGAATAATCAGGAGTCCTAATCTGTCCTTTGACATAAATAAGGACATAATTGCCGTGGCTGCCCATAGTATCCGTTGTGTTATCCGCAAGTTCAACCTTATATATATCAAAATTAACAGCCTCTTCATTACCATCCCTGTAAAGATAATCCTTCTTACCGGTTACGGTATATGCCATATGAAATGTTGTGTCAGCGGTAAGATTGGTAACCACATCCGCCGATTCTTTTGCAAGTGTGCGTATAACATCCATATCCAGATCTTCTGCCTTACCGGCATAACGGTCCGCTGTTGTTATAGTATATGTCATACTCGTCGTTTCAAAATAATATCCAAGTTCGGCAGCCTTGTCTTCATCTGCCAGGCATCTTATCGTTACAGTATCGCCTATGGCATTACCTTCAGGCTTATCGACTTCATAAGAAAGAGTGCTTATATACTCATCCTTAGAAAGGTTATCAACAGTAACCGTCACAAACGGACTTATACCATCCGTAACTATCTGTAAATCCTTAAAGGCATCAACTGCCGTTCCCTTGTTAAGTCCTGTCACCTTGTACTCCCTGATATTATCATCAATGGTAACCCCTGCCTCTCTGGCAGCCTTGCTGTCATACGAGACGGTAATTGTAATTGCATCTCCATTGGAAAGTCCATCAGTTCTGTCGGCTTCATACGTTATGCTGTCGGCAAATTTCTCATACAGTGCCTTAGTTCTTTCATCGGCATCGCTGCCGCATAAAGCCCCTACAAGGCTCACTTTGTCGTAAGACAGCAAAATCCTGCCTCTGCCATCTATTCCCTGAGTATCAATAAGGACATATCTGGCAGGATTAAATCCGTTATCAGACACTTGTCTGAATCTGATAACCAAAACTACTAACAGAATCACCACAGGCAGAATAATTTTCAATATTGTGCTTAATGTTCTCTTATTATTCATAGTACCTGCTTTCTGTCATCGTAATATTTATGTGCATATATTATCACTTATTGTTGGTAAAATCAACCGCGGCGCAGATAATTTTCCATATTTTTTATAGCAGATTTCTCAAGTCTGCTGACCTGTGCCTGTGAAATCCGCACCATTTTTGACACCTCCATCTGGGTTTTGCCATCAAAATATCTAAGTTTTATTATTTCTTTTTCCCTGTCCGGAAGTCTTTTTATGGCATCCTTAAGTGCCATCTCATTCACCCAGTTTTCTTCGGTATTTTTTTTATCACCAATCTGGTCCATTACATACAGCATATCTCCTCCGTCCGTATATATGGGTTCATATAACGATACAGGAGTCTGGATTGCATCAAGTGCCATTACAAGTTCTTCTTTGCTTACACCTATTTCCGTGGCAAGTTCATTAACCGTGGGTTCATCCTTCCCTGTTTTCATAATTCTTTCTTTGGCATATATTGCCCTGAATGCCACATCTTTAAGCGACCTCGACACCCGTATCTGGCTGTTATCCCTCAAAAAACGTCTTATCTCCCCAATTATCATGGGCACAGCATTAAGTTTGTGCTAAAAATTTTTTAATTGAATTTCAATATTTCCATTGACTATAACAATTTTGTCTATTATAGTCTTAAGTATCATATTTTTCTTTTTCTTGTCGATGTTATCCCAAACGTCGGCAAGTTTTTTAATGTTTTCGTAAACAAATTCTTTCTTCTGTGTGTTGGCTGTGCTTTTGCTTTCTGACAAGACATTAGCTTTCATTGTCTTAATCAACGATTCTGATTCTTTAATCATTTCCAAAACTGTATCGTTTCCGTCAGCATATAAATTGTATAATCTTTTTAACTTAGTCTGTTCTTTATCAAGCTGCGATTGCATAATTTCAAGTTTTGTCGCCTTTTCTTTTGGCTTGTATGATGACAAATTCAATGATATTTTAAGAATTTCCTTTTCTACCTGTTTTTCTATGTCATCCGCCCATTCAAGCGAATTATCGCAATTAGCATTGTAATTAGGCAAATAGCTCATAGACTTGTTTCGGGACATACAGTAGATTTTATGTTCGCCATTTGTCCACTTTTGGTAACGCATAGCACATCCGCAAACACCACAATAACATAATCCGGTCAACAGATTAGGTTCAGTTTGGCAGGTTGCCCTAGATTTTGCCCTAGTTTTTCTCAACTCTTGTGCGAGATTGAATCTGCCTTTGTCAAAAATAGGTTCGTGTTTTCCTTGGTATATCTTTCCCTTATAGGGTATCATCCCTATATTGACAATGCCAGTTAAAATATTCCTCGTGACAAGTTCGGACTTAAAACCGCAAATTTCCTTAATTTTCACATCTGAATATCCGGATATAAATAATTCAAGTGCTTTTCTTGCCTGCTCCGCACGTTCCGGGATAGGTATTAATATGCCTTGTTCCTTACTGTAGGAATAGCAATACGGCAAATTACCGCCACCCATCCAATAACCTTGTTTTATTCTCTCAAGCATACCACCACGCATACGCAACATCATAGTATTTTTATCAAGCTGTGCGAATACAGCCATCATCTGCGTGTAAGCCTGTTCCATAGGACTATCGTAATTCACACTATCGTGAACGCATTTGAACGTAACATTGCACTTTTGAAATACTTTCTCAATAAGGTATATTCCGTCAATCATATTCCTTGACAATCGGTCAAGTTTAAAAGCTACAACGCAACTTATTCTTTTCCGGCTGCAATCATTTACAAGTCTTTGCAACCCCGGTCTGTCCATATTGGCGCCGGTGTAGCCGTCATCAATATACCAATCTGTTATTACAAGTTCGTTTTTCCTGCAATAATTTTCAATATCTCGCTTTTGACTATCAAGTCCGTTGCCCTCAACAGCCTGTTTTTCCGTCGATACTCTCATATAAGCGACACATTCCATTGTCAATCCTCCTTTATGTAAAATGTGCCGTATTTATCACGTTATACGGCACATTTTAACACATATTTATTTATTGTCAATCACTTCGGCAATTATCTTTTGTAAGCTGTCCGGAATAGTTATATTTTCTATATCCACATCTACTCCGTTTTGAGTAACTTTAATCATTTAAAACCTCCAACTTACTAATCTTTTGCTTGATTTTACTGATTTTCCTGTTTATTGTCCTGCTGCTTGCGGACATACGCACCGCAATATCGGTTATGCTTTTATCCTGCGACAGAAGTTTAAAGATTCTTAATTCCTCATCAGTAAAATTGGCATTTTCTTTGATTTTTTCAAGTTCTGGCTTAGTCAGTTCTGATAACTTCATAAGCCATTCTCTCCTATTCTTTTTCTTTATTCTCTTTGTTTCTTGCTTCGTACTTAACGCAAGGTTTGTCATTTTCCTTGCCATTGCAGATTAAAAAGTGTTTACACGTTATACATTCTCTCGTTTTCAAAAACTTTATGCTCCTTAACTTTAATTTTTTTCTACCGGCAACGCATTTAGGGTCTTTCAGCTTGTCAATGCACATATCGTAGTGGAATTGGCACACCTTATATCCGGGCAAGGCTTTCTCATTGCAAAAGCAACATAAACCTTGTTTTTCTTTCATTTCTCGGTTGAATTGTGTGTTATTCCTTGCCTGCCTAGTTACTCTGTCTTTTTCACGGCAAATTCCACACGTTCTGTAGCCATTGTCGGCTTTTCTTTTGCGACATCGTGTGCAAATACCATTTTCGACACAATTTGCATAGGCTTTTTTACTCCAAACAGCGTGTTCTTCGTTATACTGTTCACGTTTTCTATTCTTCATTACGTTTGCATATAACTTGGCTCTACATTCCGGACAACAACTTTCACTTGGACCTATTTCGACTTTGCGACACCTTGGACATATTTTATGGCTTTGGTACCATTCTCTTTCTTCTCTTGCATTTTTATTCCGCTTTTCGCGGCACGTTTCACAGTATACAGAAGTATAATCTTCTTCTAACTGTTTACCGCAGGCTAAACATTGATGGGCGGATAATCTTCGTTCTCTTAGCCTTACGTTGTTGAGATAATTTTTATTCATTTTTTGCCCTCTCCATAAAACCAATTTCCTCTCTCGTTACCCTTAATAATAAAAACCCTGCCAAAAGGTCTAAGTGCATCCTGATTGTATTCCTCAACAACTTCCCTCTCACTAAATTCAACGTAATTATCCTTGTATTTTTTCGCTTCTGTTAAATGCACTAAAAGGTTTTTTCTGTATTCTTCGGCTTGCCTACGCATTTTTTCAAAAGCTATATCGGTTTCGGCTTTTTCTTTCAAGGCTTTACATCTTTTTGCAATCCACTCCAATTTCGCCTCATATTTTGGAATGGTGTTAATTGACAGATTACAGTATCTATCAATGGATTCCTTTTCTAAACCTTTTAAGGCTTCCTCACGCCTGCCAATATAGACATATCCACTTGCTGCCCCTACATACACCCACTCCCCGGAATAATCCAAAATAGCTTCTTTAAGTTTCATATCTAGTTCTCCTCTAATTCAACAACTTCAAATTCCTTAATCAAACAATCCTCACATAATTCTTTTTCGCCGTATTTATACAGCTTATCCACCTCGTCTTTACATTTGTCACAATACAGACGCCTAACTCTATAATGTGGACATAATTCATATTTACACGGCAATCCACAATCCAGACAATCACTTTCAGATTTTATCATTTTATTTCTCCATTCTAACGTTTTTATCATTCATCCTTATCTGATATTCAAGTCCACATTCATCCTTAAGAATGTCAATCTGCTCTTTCCAGTTCGTATATCCCTCTCCGATACACTCTGCCTTGAAATTAAACCTCTTAATAAATCTCTGCAATCTCTCCCTGCCAAAACCAAATTCATCGTGCAATGTCATACTGGCAAGTATCAGCACTGTGTCTAACATCATATTTTTGGCATTATCTGTGAATTTCTGTAAATCATTATTTGATATTTTGAGGGGTATTTCGTATGCCCCTCGGTATTTCAGTTCTTTTTCCAGTTCGTCAAGGCCGTGTTCTTTTGCGTATCTTAACGCATAAGACATTCCCTCTCTTCTTGCTATTTCTTCTTTTGAACTACTCATATTGGCGTTTCCTTTCTTGCTGCATTACTGTATTTCTTCCTCTATTCTGCCTTTCATTGTTTACCTCTCCATATTTCTTCATCAAGAATATACTCCCTGATAAATCTGTCTGCGTACTGTGGGTGTATCATTGACCTTGCTGTTTTTCTGTCTACTCCCAATGGATTATCACTTGTAACATATCTTTGCTTCATAACATCAACTGCCTCTAACGGTTCAAAAACCAAATTATTTTTAGGTTGCAAACCAATGAACCAATATTGTGTAGGCTTTTTATAGTAATCTCCATTCAACGTCCTATCTTTGTCGATAACATTGGGTTTTATACACCAAAAATGTGTTAAATAATGCATCCCGCTAGTGCTTAATGGATTTTCTATAATCAGCCTTAGATGTTTTCTTTGACAGACAATAACAAATTTGTTAAGCATCTCATAGAACAAACTTAACTGCTTGTGTCTTTTCATTGACACCTCGCATTTTTGCTCAATAGTGTAATTTTTATATTGATAAGCTGTGCAGCATAAATGCCTAGGGCTTTGGTCTGAAAAATAAGTGCAAGGAAAAAACGCAAATATCAAATCATCAGGGCCTATCTTATCAAACAAACTCGGCTCGCCTTGATACCCCCCCTCTATCTCCTTGAAAATGTCGGCAACATAGTCGGTTTCGTTAAATTCATTCTGAATATCATAGTCGTAGGCTTCAATTCCATACTTTTTGAAAGCATTCTTGAATGTTCCTGACTGTTCAAATAAACAATGTACTATCATACTGTATCTCCTATAAAATCAAATAAGTTCATCTGTAATGTCTCGGCTCTTACTCGGCTTTCAGCAATTTTATAATTTTTATCATCATTTTCAAATGCGATAAATTTTAATCCACAATTATGTGCCGCTATTGCAAAAGTTCCGCTTCCTGCGAATGGATCCAAAAGTAGTTCACCATTTCTTGCAGATTGAGTAATCATATCTTCTGCAATATCAAGTCGCTTTTGATTCGGGTGTTCTGTCCTCTCATTGCCTTGACAAATTGGTTTTACCCAAAAAGATTGTTTCTGTCCTTTCTCAATATTCCAATAATGTTTAGCACCTGGCAACTTCGTAGCAAAAATGCAAAATTCAGTGCTAGACATATATCCAACCTTAAATATTTGAGGACAAGGATTGGTTTTACACCAAACCAATGTACTTCTAACATGGAATCCTATGTCTTTAAGTATATATTCAATAAAAGATACCTCGCTTTTAGGAACCCACATATATAGACTAGCACTGTCTTTCATAACTCTATACACTTCGACAAAGACGCTCTGAATAAAGCTGAAATACGCCTCATTATCTGCAAAGAAATCCCATTTGCCATAATTGAAATTGAGTTCTTTTTTGCTTCCGTTCCTCTTTAATGCCTTGCTATCTATCGCACTTCTATCAATAGACTTTTTTTGAGAAATATTATAAGGAATATCTGTCATTACAATATCTATCATTCCATCATCTATTAATTTAAGTCCATCCCTGCAATCCATTTTATACAATCCATTTTCTAGCATTTTAAATCTACCAAAAGGAAACCTCGGTTTTATGTCGCGACAACCTATTCCTTTCTTTGATTTTTATTTAGTTATCTTCTTTTCTCTTAAAATCCTCGCAAGACACTGTTTTACTGCAAGCATAAAAATCTGCCCCAAACGGATTTCTTGTTCTCAAATAGCCAAATTTGCAAATACTGCAAAAGTCACTTCCTTCATTGCTTTTACAATCATTAGGTTTATTTTCTTTCATTTCATCAAGTTTTCTATTCGTGCAGTCATTATCTTTAGTAAGAGTATCTATCTTGTTCACAAGACGATAATATTCTTTATTACTTAAAATCTTCATTCTGCTTCTCTCCTTTTAACTGTTCGGCTATCTGTTTTACTTGCCGTATGGCATTTTCCCAAGTTGCACCTTCGGTTTGCAATCCGCTTGACATAGCCATTCCGAAAAAACGTTTAGTGATGTTGGCAGTCAAATCATCAATAGCCTCGTTATAACCAACTGAATATCCGTGTTCATACCCAGCTTTTCTGTTTTCTTCTAACATTTTTCTTGTTAGGTTAAAACCAGCCTTATGGTCTCTCTCATTCATCACTTTCACCCACTTTCAATAAATCCATAAACTTCTCATACTGTTTCTGCGATATTTTGTTATGCTTCTTATCGTCTCTAATTTCGATTTTAAGATGTTTTTCTGCGATAGAGGATAATTCCCTCGCTAACACCTTTTTACCTTGCTGTACGCCGTCTCTGTAGCCTTTAGAGGGCTTAAATTCATTTATCTTTTCCTTGCCCTCTCCTTGACCACCAGCTGTCTTGTTATATCTGCACTGATAACCTTTCTTCGTGTACTGCAATATCCAATATTGTTCCATTTCATCAAGCTTCTCTTTCGGATAATGGATAAAATTCAATTTCCACCCATACGGATTTTCTTCACTATAAAATCCTCTTTTTTTAATCGAAAGATCTATGTGCTGAAAACCGGATAAATGAGAAATATTTCTTTCCAAGCAATCAACGCTCTGCCCGATATAAAAGTACGATATTCCGTTCTCATCTGTCCTAGTGTAGAAGTAAATACCACTTTGATTCTTCATATCGGGGCAAGCGCTTAATATGCGTTCTCTGTTCTTACTTTTTATGGCATATAATTGTTTATAATTTACACTTGGCATTTCTCTTACCTCCTAATGGTGTTGTCAATATCTCTTCAATAGTCCAACCTAAATCCTTTCTATGCAATAAACAATGTGTATTTATACCTACTATTTCAGCCCACTCAATAGCTCTGTGAGATTCTCCGTTATATTCCCAAACCGGAGAACATGATAAATCCTTGCATTTTCGACTACAATACACAGCATTTTTAAAATGCCCTCCTCTTTTGGCATTAAACCTTTTCCCACATATAGGACAGATTTTCGTGTAATCCTTTGTATTCGGGTGCGTTTTGCTTCTTAACTTAAAACCACATTCATAACTACAAGTTTTTGCTCCGTTCCTTTTTGAAACTCTATACTTTTTTCCACAAACAGGGCAGATTCTATACCTATCTTCTTCTAAAATGCTATTCCTCTTATTTTTAGCTTGCACCTCGTTAGAAACAAATCTGCAATTTTCAGGGCAATAATTTCCATTAACATCTATTCTATCTATAGTTAATATATTTATGCCTTTATCTGTCTTGTCTTCTTTGTAGCCATTGTCAATCGCCCACTTATAAAAAGATTGGAAATCATCTTTCCACTCATCACACATCACTATTCCTCTGCCGCCATAATTCTTATAATCACGAGAGGTTTTGCAATAGCAACGATATTTAATGCTTTTCCATAATGGATACAGCCTGCCGCACTTATTTGAAAGTCCATGAGTTCTGTTCAGTGAGCCGATTATTTCTTTTTGAATGCAGCCACAAGACTTTGTATTTCCATTGGCAATCTGTGATTTTCTTACTATTGCTTTATTCCCACAATCACACAAGCAATTATAAGCAATCGCCCTCTGCCCACTTGGATATACAATATCATCTGCTCTGTCAATAATATAAAGCTTTCCTATTTTCTGCCCTATATAACTCTTTTTCTCAATCGCCTTGGCTCTCGCTATGTTCTGATAATTCAAGCGTTACCACCTGCCTTTACAATCTCGATTGTGTCCTCTAAACATACAAAATGTCGGTTGGTGCCGTTTGCTTGAATGTCAAGCATCATATCTGCCAAATTAAGGTTATACTTTTTAATTTTGTTTAACTTTTCAACAACCTTATCTACATCATAAGCTGTTGGTTGAATATCAATTATTTTACATATATCAGCAAGTGATACATAAGCATTACCATTTTTATCTAATTTTATAAATCTTCCTGCACCATATATATTATCTGCATCAATCAGCCTCATTCTTCATCGCTCCTTTGCTTTACATTTATGCCCTAAACTTGGCTTATAAAACAATCCGCACTTTTCGCACCGGCAAACGGTTGTCTGTTGGCATATATGGCTATTAAACCAAGCCTTTGTTGCCCTGTCGTATTTTGGCTTCATCCTTCATCACTCCAATCTAATTTTTGACCGCAATGTTTACAATACTTTGGCTTGTTGTCGTAAGGCATTTCGCAGCAAAGGTTTGTGTTACACTTAGGGCATAAATCATAAGGTCTTCCGTTTACTCCATTCCATTCATGCCATATTCCCTCACTATCGAAACAACCATCGTGTACAGGTTTCTTCGGTATCTGTTTTTGCATTGCTGATACTGCAAGTTTGGACGCTTCTCTTGATATATTACTTCCAAATGGCATATCAATATTCTGCTGAAACTCTTTAATTGCTTCACTCTTTTCCATATTATTCCTCACTTTCCCAAAAATCAGGGCAATTTCTCTTGCATTTATCGCACGGCGTACAATGTGGCGAAACGTCCTCATGTTTGCATCCAACACATCCGTCTGCATTAATTTTCTTAAGAATTTTTATAGCTTCATTATGGGCTGTTAAGAAGTTTGTAACTCTTCTTGAATTGCCGGTAATTACAATTCCACCACTCAATTCTAAGCCTTTAAGTATTTCTTCTAATTCCATTCTTTATCACTCCTTTAACAATTTTTAATTATCAGTTCTTTATCATTGCTGAAATCATACTGTCGCTGCGGAAAGTCGCAAAACTTATTTGACTGTTTATTTTTGTCATATTTGCCCTTAAGAACTTTAGCCATATTATCTTCCTTAATCAGCCAATCGAAGTTAGCCGACCAATTTCTATTGTTGTTGCCCTTAAGGAAATCAGACTGCTCTGCTTTTTCAAAAACCTTTCTAAAATCATCAAAAGAATACGTCTTTAAGCTGTCGGTTATTATTTCCGCCCTGTTTTTTGTGATATTTTTTGCTCTCCCAAACGAACAACAAATCTTGTTAAACAAATCAAGAATATTTTGACATATATCTTTTCTTTCATTCTTATCATTCTTTATATTCTTGTTTGTGTTCACTTGTTGTTCACTTGTTGTTCGTTTGTTGTTCACTTGTTGTTCAATTTGTTGTTCACTTTGCTGATAAAATTCCCAATTTGTTATGGAAATAAGCCGATTTTTGCTACTTGTTTGTTGTTCAATTTGTTGTTCACTTTTTAGAGATTTTAAAATTCGTTCAACTTTACTTTCATCAATGTGAAGTGCTAAAGCGATTGTTTTTCTTCCTGTGATAAGCTGTCCCGGTTTTAATGTTATTTTCTCGCCTTTAAACAAGGCAGGATGTTCATTATGTGAAGCATTGAGTAGCAGGTATATCCATACGGCTAAATGGTCTGTGTCTTTCATTGTGACAGGATTATCAAGCAATTTCCTATGTAGCTTAATCCACCCTTCGGCGTTCAATAAAAACACCACCTCTCATTTTTAAAATGGCAATCCCTCATCCTCAATGCCGTCGGGAATACTCATAAAGCCATCTCCTACACTGTTTGGTTCAGGTCTAAATGGTCTGCTCTCGTTGGTACCATTCTTGTTCTCACAAAATTCGTGCCTTTCAACAACGCAATCATTAGTGTAAACTTTCTGCCCGTCCTTGTTAGTGTAGCTGCCTGTCTGCCATCTACCCTCAACAATTATCTTGATTCCCTGGTGTAAATACTTCTCTGCAAACTCTCCGTTCTTGCCGAATGCGATACAGTTAATAAAGTCTGCTGCCTGTTCGCCCTCTTTCTTAAAAGCTCTGTCAACAGCTAATGTATATCTTGCTACTGCCATACTTCCGTTTACTGTCTGTGAATATCTAACATCAGCATCCCTAACAACTCTCCCTGAAATTATCACTTTATTCATATTTTTTCCTCTTGCTTTCTGAAATTCGTTTTCTAGTTTCTTCACTTCTTTTTTGCCCTGTATGATGATATATTGTGTGTGCTGAATTTGTCATCATACATAAATTTTCAATCCTGTTATCATTTTTTATCCCGTTCAAATGATGTATACAGCAATTTTGCGGCACTTCTATTCCTGTAGCTTTTTCATAAACTACGATATGTTCCATAACGTATCCGCCTTTATCTGCTCTTTTATGTTCCGGCATTAATATTTGAACGTATCCTTTTCTCGTTCTCCTAACGCCACCATTCCAATTACTAGCATTTTTACCACTTTTGGCTTTTGACCTGTTCAAAAACTTAATCTTTTCATCTCTCTTTAAATTAAGTGAATAAGCTTTTTTATAGATTGCTAAAAATGTTTTACTAGGAAATAAGGTGATTAATTCATCATTTGTTGAGCAAGAATATTTATCTTTTAATAAAAGGACTTCCTCCTCACTCCATTTGGGATTCATAGTTATTATCTCCTTGTATCAAAATTTTCTACATCCGTTGTTTCTTCCACTTCTGCGTTGTCTACCGCAAGTGCTAAAAATTCGTCAAATTCATCTGTTGTAATATCCCAACTGTCGCACCAATCGTACAAAGAGAAACGCTGACAGTCTTTCTTTATTGCGTATGCTATTGTTTCTGCTGTTGATTTCTTCATCTAATTTTCCTCACTTTCCAATAACTCTTTATTGTCAAAAATGTTGCCGATAACCTTGCTTTCTGAATACAATCCGTTTGCTGCTATTGCATCAAGCCCAACCGCAGATGTTTCTGTGTCTTGAAATATAAATCCAGCACAATAAGCATCCCATTCAATTTGCGTTTGAAAGTTGTGTTTTCCGTTTTTACATTCAATAATATCATTCTCCCAAATCAGCTTGCAGTTCTTATCTTTCAAGCCTGTGCATTGGCAGATTGTAGATGGGTCTATTTCAATAGCATATAAATCAGAAGCGTAGCTTGGAACTATATAATATTTTTCTTTTCCTGTATACCCATATTTTACAACATAGCCAACAAGCCATTCTCCGTTATCAATCCTCTTTGCCTTGAATAAATATCTATCTTCCATATTCTCTCCTATTCTGCTTCTGATTGAAGCCATTCTTTCCAGTATTTAGAACATTCTGTTTTTTCACAGCAACAATCGCACGGAACGTCCGCATACTGTGAGGAAATGCCATCTTCTCCGACAATATCTAAAAACTCTGCAAACTCTTCATCTGACATATTCCTTATCTTGTCGGCATTGGTCTTTCTGCTATCGCATCTGCAACAAGGCTCATTCTCTCTTGAATTGCTGTTGTGCTGGCAGTTGCAAGAAATCTTTTCTTCACTATCATCAAATACCTTTAAAAACATTTCAGCGATTTCTTTCTCATATCTGCCACACATACCTTTACAATCAATATCCGCAATAACCCTTGAAAAGAAATCTTTGAATTTGTCAACAATATAATCTCCTTCAAAATCTTTAGGTATGTCAATTGCTACTTTCATTCTTTCTACCTCTCAATTCTTTTAGTTTCGCTTCAGCTTCCTCTCTTGTAAGGAATACTGTTTTGCCAATTCTGTTAACACTCCAGTGAACTCCTTTATTTGTAATAAAGTAAATCCCGTTTTTGTTTATAACAAACTGTGCAATCTTAATTTCTACATATTCTCGATATAGATTAGGAACTAGCCTATAAAGCGTATCTCCCACCTTGCAAGGTAACTTGATTAGTCTGCTCTGTTCCTCTAGGTCCTCATAATCTTTGAGCTTAAAATACACCTGTAGCCAATATTCGGCATTATCAACTAATGTTGGTATTTCTTTGACACTGTCTGTTAATCTTTCCATTACTGCTCCTTTCTGATTTCTTTCAATTTTGCATTGTTATTGTATTTATTAAGACCATCCATCAGGATAAAAAACAGGAATACCATTATGCAAATATTCAGGACATTTCACTCCGCAATCATATATATCCCTATCCTTTTGTTCCATAGCAGAAACCTTTTCATCGTTATCCTCATACCATCTTAATTTATCCATACAGTCAACATCGTACTGTATCTTTTTCATACAGCCATTGCATTTTTCTTTGACTAATATCTTGGTCTCTAATGCAGTTCCTCTATGATACCTATGGACATTGGCACAATCTATACAAGGGTCGTTGCCGGACAATCGCTTATTTTGTAACTTTACTTCTGGATGAAATAACTCATATAATTTATTTGCCATTATATATAATTTCCTTTCTAAAACGGACACTCATTAGGATTCTTTAAATCCCAAATTTTCCCTGCTGCCGCAACATCTACATTCGCCCCACAAGCAACTTTTTTCATCTTCTCGATAAAACTATCTCTATCAGAATTTTCACTTGATAGATGGCACATTATAACGTTCTGCAAGCTATCTGAATAATTCGCCTTAACAAAATCGCAAGCCGTGTCAATGGATAAGTGACCTCTGAATACGTGATTAGCTTTACCTGTGTTATCCCTGTCGATTAAATCCTTGTCATAATTCACACCTAAGAGAATGTGGTTTATATCTTTAAATTTCCATTTGACAACCTCACAATCGGTTATGTAAAGCATTCTCCCCATTTCCTTGTGAGTAATCAGAAAGCCGTATATCGGGCAAGGTTCGCCGTTTGCATTTGTGTGTGTCCAATTTCCGTCTATTGTTGTCAAATCAAAGGGCTTTACTGTAAATTCGCCCATATTCATTGATTTACAGCTATCGCCTAAATATGGGGCAAGTATCGGTATTCCCATTGGCTTAAAATCGTTTAATGACCTCGAATGATCGTCAATAATGCTCGTGTGAAATAAGGCAACCTACTATATTTTTTACATTCCAATCACACATCTTTTTTATGTCTTTAATCCCCATTCCTACATCAAGAATAAGTGTTTCGTTTTGCGACATAAGAGCGTAAGAATTTCCTTTACTTCCAGTTCCGCAACATTTCAATTTGAGCATTACATCACCTCGCTTTCTTTTTCAAACTTCCATACATATCCACCGGCTTGTTTTCTCACGCTTCCCTTGCTGTTATAAGGCTCTTTATTTGCAACTTGTAAAATATTTCTTCCACAAACACCGGTATTTCTGCTTGCCTCCATTGCATTGCAATACGAATTGATAAATTCTCCGTTTAATGAGTACTGGATGATTTTTCCTTTCTTAAACCTCTGCACATTTCTCTTTTCTTTCTTGTTTCTTCCGTAAATAGCTCTGCCTTGGTTATAAGCAATCATTCCGTCTAATATATGAGGATTTTCTGTTAAAGTTAGCCTTTTATGTTCAATTCCACTGAGAATTTGCAAATTACTAGCACAATTATTCTGCTTGTTTCCGTCTCTGTGGTGTACTTCATACCCATTTGGAATTTGCCCTATGAAAGCCTTTGCAACTGCAATATGAACTCTAATGGTTTTAACTTCTTTGTTCCTGTCTGTTGCCCTAAAAGATAAATACCAACCATTTTTATTGTTTGTTTTAACAAATTGTCCTCTACTATCTTTCCAAAAGCTCTTAATTAAACCGCTATCAGAAATTGCATATAATCCCTCGTAGCCCTTTATCCATTTCCAAATGTTTCCATCATTAATAAAATTAGTAAGTTCGCTTTCTTTAACATCTATTCCTACCCTCTTTACTGGGATTATTCCTTTCTCTAATAGCTTGTCATATTCTATGAGCTCATTTAAGTCTCTGGAATAAAAATGTAGTCGTTTTCCATTGACGTATCTCCTTAGTATATATGATTTTCCAACTTTAGATATTCTTGGATAAATACTCAATTAAACCACCACCCCTTATCCACATATCACACCCACAACATCTTTTATATGCCAATCTAAGCCTTTTTTAATCTCCTTAATCGGTATTCCACAATCAAGGATAAGTGTTTCTCCACTGTCGGAAGTTAGCAGATAGCAATTTCCGGCTGACGATGAGCCTAAGCATTTAAGTTTCATATGCGTTCTCCGTTTTTAGCCTGTCTTTTACACCAACAATCAATATACCTGTTTTCATCTTCGGCTTTAGGAACTAAATATTTCCTGTAGCGATTAATTAAAGGCTTCATCTGTTTGTTGTAAACATCCTCGTTAATATAGTTCCATATATCCATATAAATCGTGTTATACTTAATCAGTGGCTTATATTCAAACACATCATCATTCACAACGTTTACTTTGAAATTAAGTGGTAACTGTTTTCCAACAAGTTCAATGACTTCACGATTCTTCTCAACAACTGTTATCTGCTTAACATCTTCTTTATCCTGTATTGCAAGAATAATAAGTCCAATTCCAAGACCGCCAATAAGGACATTTCCGTGTGCATTGCGAACAAAATCTCTATTTGTTTCCTTTTCCATAGGTGTGTCTGACATTACGCAATCACATCTGTTGATAAGTCTTATATATTTTCCAGGTGGTATCCCACAACGAACAATCGCATAAAAGTTATTATCTGAAATTTCGTAATGCTGGAGTTTAAAATTTCCAACTTGTCCGTCTTTCAGTATTAGTGACATATCTTTGTACATACTCACACCTCGATTTCATCATCCTGTGGGAACTGAAAAACAATATTTCTATGGTAAATTCCATGCGTAAATTCTACGGTTTCATTTATCCATGCTTTTCTAAGCATTTCCATAGCCTTAATTGCCTTCGTTTCAGTGGAATAAGTTGCAATAAGACTGTTTATAAACACTTCCGGTGGCTCTGCGACATTTTTAATTGCAACAATTCCGTAATTTCCACCACTACTATTTAATATTGAAAAAACAAAGTTTTCATAAGGAACATCTATTGTTCCATCCTGTGAAATTACTCTCATCCATAAAACTCCTTTCTAACATCAACTGCCTTACACTTTAATTTGTAATCCCAATCATCAATCGGCGGTCTTTTACTCGGACAGCAGATAAACTCTCTGCAAATCCTAGGTCTGACTGAATAAATCTCGCATTTTTCTTTTGACTTATCGTCATTAAGGAACGGACAAGTCATATCCATTGTTGGTGTAGCTGTCGGATAATTATGCCTGTGTTCCTTAATATGATGTTTCTTAATGTACTTGTGGATTGTTGTAACTTCATCTTCTGTCATAGGAAGTAAGTTACTACAACAATTACCGCATTGAGTACATTCTCCGTTGCAAGTCAGGTCATAAGTGCCATTATTCATATCAGCCATCATCTGTTCTAAACTTGCTGATTTCATAGGCTTACTCCTAATAAGATAAATTAATAACAATGAATGGGTCTTTCTGCCAAGTTCTTGAGGACATTGGCTCGTAATCGCTAATATCTTCATAATCTAAGTAATCGTCAAACTCAACTTCTGCGGTTACTTCCTGTTCATCATATTCACCGTTTCTCTCAAATGCCACCTTTACATCACTTTCAAAATTTCCTTTGAAATTAAATCTAACTTCTGTATCTGTACTGTACTGGCTTAATTCCTGAATTAACTCATATACTTTCATATCTAATCTCCTATTCTGCCTGCATAAATGGTGGTAATGTGCTATCTTCTGCCTGTTCTTCGGTTGCTTCTGTGGCTGTGCTGTCAACTACATCTGCCTTATCTTCTATAAACTCAACAGTATTAGCATTTTCAGTAATTTCAGCCTGTGCAACTTGATATACCTCGTCCATCTCAACCTGCGCCTGTCGTGCCATTGGGTCATAATTCTTAGGGTATTTCCTTGTTGCATTGTTACACATTTTTCTCTGTATCATGCTCTCCGGAGTATCAAGCCAAGCACCGCTTATAAAAGGTCTTGCAAGCTCACATTCAAGCATTTCATCTACTGTCTTGCACGCTCTTAAGGCATTGAGGACTTCCTCCTTCTTTTCCTTTATTTTTGCTTTCTCTTCCGGTGTAGCATCGTAACGTGTTCTTGCAACTTCCTTGTTATACTGCTTTTTAGTTCCGGTAATTACCCCAAATGTTTCATTCATCATATTCTGTTTAACGTGAGCCAAAAGATTGACCTTAACACTGTCTCTGTCCGCAGAGAGATAAGTTACTGTTCCGTCCATCAGCTTAACAGGGTACACAACCCTTACCGCCTTATCGGAAACGCTGTTCTCCTCCCACTCAGGTTCCGTCACGGTAAGCCCCTTGTGCTTAGGCGGTATGTATTTATCTCCCTCTTTTACTATCCAATATGGATAAACCTGTTTGACATCTTTTCCGTAATTAGTAAGTAGGGAATCATAACCACTGCCTTCAATTCCCATTTCGACCTGCTGCTGCCAAATTTCTTTTCCGTCGGCATCTTTTCCGATGTTCACATTTCTCAACTGAAAATAGCATTCTCTCGGATATGCGCTTGCATTAAGTTTAAGGCTTGCGCAACGCTTAACAATGCCTCTCAAATTGCTTGTATCAAGGCTACCCATATTAACCTTAGGATTGCTCTTAACAAGATTAAAAATGCTTGTCATGGCTTCCATAGCGCATTCCTTGGCGTAATCGTCCATATCCATTCCACAGGACTTGTAGTCATCAATGATAAGACCTGTGATTGCATTACTCCACTCGCTTAATGAGGTAGTAAACGCTTTCTTTTCTGCAACTGCTGTATTCTCTGCCATAATTAATCCTCCTATAATCCAAGTAACTTTTTGAGTTCTTCTTTCATTTTCTTTGTTTTCTCTCTCATTTTCTCAATTTCGTCATTTATCTGTTTCTCACTTTTATCAGCAAGTTCAATCAATTTTTTGTACTCTTCCTCTGAAACAGACTCTTTAAGTACACGTAAAACAGTAGCTGCTTCTGCTAAAACCTTGTCTCTTCTGCCTTCAATTATAGCTTTTCCGTCTTCTACTTTAATCATAATTATTCCTCACTTTCATTTATTATTTTTAATTCAGCCTTGAGCTTTTCGATTGCTTCTAACTTGTCTGCAATTATTCGTTCCGCTCTAAGTCTAAATTTTTCTTTTGCATACTCAAAGTTAGGCTCTGTAAGAAACAAGCAACCATATTCCACTTGTCCAGCTTTGTTTTTCCTTACTAAGCTAAAGTCGTTAGGAAAAGAACCTCTAACAGCCTTATACATCTTCAACTTCTCTTCTGCTTCGCAAACCTGTACTGTAATTCCTGCTTTTCCGTATCTTTCATCTGTATTCAATTTGTAAAAATAGAGTTTCATATTATCCCTCCACAATCTCTAATTTCTCACTATCATTAACAATCAGCATAATCAACTGACTATCTACCATTTCAGCAACTTTCTTCTGATTGTCCGTACTAAGGCTTTCAGAATCATCTAAAACAATAGGTACTGATATACCGCTAATCTTCTGAATAGAGTTGCAAATATCAACTCTGCCTAAAATCCTGTTACCCTTGTTGCTCATAGTTGTTAAAATGCTCTTTCCGTCAACAGTAGGTATGCAACAACTCTTGTAATTGCCATTCTTGGCATATTCAAACAACTGCCACTTAACTAACCCAAAATGGCTGTTTACTGCTTCTGTCAAGGCTTCATTCTTTGCTTTGTCTAATTCGTCAAGTAAATCAAGGATTTTCTCGGCATTAGCCTTATTCTGTTCAGAATCAATCCTTGTCTGCCTTAATTCTTCAAGTCGCTGTTCATCTGTTGCTGTATCAGACTTTGCAATCTGGCTTTCACATTCTGCTAACTGCTGCCTTAAAGCTGTTTCCTGTGCCTTTAATTCTGCCTTGACTGCTGAAATATCATTAGCTTTGTGCATAGTTTCTTCTTTTTCGGCTATCTTATATTCAAGCGCCTTGTATTCTTCGGCGGCTGACACATCAATTTCCTGTGGAAGTTCTGATAACTGCTTTTCAAGGTCTGCAATGGCTGTATTCAGCATTTCAAGGCGTTCTCTATGCTGTGGTAACTCTTTCTGTAAATCTTTAAGAATTTTCTTATTCTTATCAAGTTTGTCTTTAAAAAGGTTGCCATTGTATGTGATAAGCTTTAACTCTTCTGCTTTGTGGCTATCAAAATCGGCTCTTAACTGTTCTTTCTTATCTTCCGGATATTCCTGTCCACAATAACTACAAATAAGGCTGTTTTCGTCAAATTTGCGTTCATTCTCTGTTTTCCATCCATTCCTTATATCCTGCAAAGTCTTATTTATGCTATCAATGGTATTCTGCTGATACTCAATGTTCTTTTCTGTATCAGCAATGGTCTTTTCTGTCTGCCTAACAAGAAACTGCTTATCAGAAATCCTGTTCTCAATATCTCTCCTAGCCTTAACATTGTCCTCATTGGCTTTGCGGCTCATATCGTTAAGCTCAAACTTCAAATCGAGAATACTCGAACTAGCCTTGTCATATTCAGCCATCAGCTTGTCATTGTCGGTCTGCTTTGCCACACAGTCTGTAATCTGCTCTTTAAGGCTGTTTCTCTGTAATTCAAGGTCAGATACTTCAATAGCCTGTTTAAGCTGAATGTCACGCTCCTTTTCCTTAATCTGTCCGTCAAGAATAGGCAAATCCTTTGTAATCTTGGTCTTTGTAGCCTTATTCATAGCGGATAATTCTTCAACTGTATACTTATTAAGTAAAGGAACTAACTCCGCTAATTCGGCTTTCTGTGAAGCTATATCAAGGTCTGTAACATCTCCTACAAGACCAAATAAGTATTCTCTCATTTCTACCGGCTTCTGATTAAGAAAAGCATTTACATTGCTGCACATCTTAAATACATTCATATCAACATCAAGATATGCGTTGAAATCCTTAAGATTCTTTCTCACATCATTAATGTAATACGAGTTGTCATCTTTATAACCTGTCTTATCCTTGTTATAGGTACGGACCTGCACTTTCTTCATAGTTATTTCTTTTCCGTCAACATCAAGTGTAAGTTCAACGCTTGTGTCCATATCATCAACGGATTTTCCGTCAACTTCTCGTCTAACAACCGGATTATCCTTTAACTCATAATCACAGTTGAATAAGCACCACAGATAAGCTGTGGCAATAGTTGACTTACCTTTGCCATTCTTAGCCATAATCTTTGTAATGGCGTAAAAATCAAATTCTGCGTGTGCATAGCACATAAAGTTTTCAAGCACTACTTTTTTTAACTCCATAAACTATCCTTTCTACCATTCAAGGTTCATAACTGATACTTCAAAGGCTGTTTTCTTTTCACCATTCTTCATATAATCCCTTGACTGAAATCTGCCTGTAATTCCGATTCCTGTACCTACGGCAATATCATCATTAATTACTTCCGCACTGTGTTCCCAAGCTATGCAAGGGATATAGTCAGACTTCCAATTATATTTCCTGTCAACAGCAAGTGAAAAATCCGTAATTTTCTTTTTTGAAAAATAGGTTTCCCTGATTTCTTTCTTGATACACACAATTCCCTCAAGAGAAACTACATTTTCATCAATTCCTGAATAAATCATACTTTCTGTTGCGTAAAAGTACACCAACAGGTGTCCGTCAGAATTTCTGCTTCTGATTTCTCCATTAAGGGTTATCCTGTCATCAACGTCGTAGATAAGATTATCCTTTTTGGTTATTACGGGAACCATATCATAAATCCCACTATCTCTTTTGACCGATATGTCAAAAGTGTAAAACTCTTCTCCATTTTTAGCTGTCCAAAGCAAATAAGGGGGAGTTGTCATTGTTCCGGACATTCTTGCGTTATTCATTCTTCTCTCCTTTCTGCCCTGGTTATTTTGCCATCTTCAATTACAAAACTAATAGGCAGTCCCTGTGAGATTTTTTCCAAATCTCCAACTGGCATTTCGTTAAAATCTGTTATTATCATTCACTCATTCTCCTTATTTTTTTCAATTCTTCTAAAATAATGCTTGCATAGTCGCTTTCTGCTTCATGCTTTGCATTAGGTGTTCCTGTTCTGTAATAGTTCAAAGCAATCCGGGTGTCCCCATTAGCTTCTTCCATACAAAGACTCATAATGTAACAAGCCATCTCGGAATTATCCTTAAGGGAATACTTGTAGTCATACAAGCCATTCTCATTGGCTGTTTTATTCCAAGTTTTGGCATTAACCTGGAACATTCCGTAGTCCCCGGATATAGGGTTATATGCTGCCATCTGATAACAGCTTTCCTGTTTTGCTACAGCTAACATCAAGTCATAGTCAATGTTGTATTTTTCACAGGAGCTTCTTATTATTTCCCTGTCGCTCTTGCTTAACGGAATAAAACTGTACTTGTCTTTTTCAATCCCTAAGTCATATTCCGGAGTAAAATATTCCGTTGTTTTTTCAGTTTCAAAAGTTTCCGTTTCAATCTCACAAGCAACTGTTTCATTTTCTGTAGAAATTGTTGCCTTGGTTGCTTTTATCTTTCCTATTACAATGGGAATAATCACAAGCATAGCTGCGGAAACATTAATTATTATTTTTCTTTTATTCATTTTTTCTTTGCCCTTGCATATCTATCAATCGTTTTCTGCTTCTTGCCGTCTTTACTTATAAGTGTTACATAACTTCCACCGTCATCTTTAAGCAACATCCATTGACTAGGAATAAGTCCATAGGCAGATGCGGCAATTTTCAAATCTCTTGTCAAGGCTTTAGGCTGTTTCATTCTTGGCTCCTTTCAAGAACTTATTTACAAAATAGACCTGCCCTTTACCTGTAACCTTTGTAGTTTTGGTAATTCTCACAGAACCATCCGGATTAACGAGGTTGCTTTCCTTGATTTCAAATAATCCCTGTTCAACAAATCTCTGCTGTGGCATATTTCTTGATGAACCGCATTTAATAAGGAAGTTATTCTCTCTCAACCAATCAAATAATCGTTTCTGCCCTATCTGATAGCCGTTCTGACAAATTAACTTCGCTAAATCTCCGACAAGGATTGATGTATGGCTTGTTGCTACGGCATCCGCAAAAATCTCTTTAGGTTTCATCTGTTCAATTCTTGCCTGTTTCTGCTCGATTATCTTGTCTCTTTCAGCTATCTTGTTATTGGCTACAAGAAGTGCCTTTGCCATAAGTTCTTCATCAGATAAGGTTTCCTGCCCTGCTATGTAGCCACCGTTCTTTCTGATTGACGGAAGAACTTCTGATGTAACCCAATGTTTAAATCTCTTGGCAGATTCAAGTCTGCTCCCAAAAAACTAAGGCATAAACACCGGATTCGTTAATAACAGTCATACTCTGCTTTCCACCAGGGGTGTCGATAGTGTCTACCCCCTTATCTTCATCAAACACATGAGTAGTGATTGCGTCTCTCGGATTTGTAAATCCCAATGCTTTTGCAACATCTTTCCCGACAAAATATGTTTCATTGTCTTTAGTAATGGTTCGGATTTCTCCAAACTCTTCCGAATTAAAAATCTGCAATTCGTTCATTTCATTCTCCTTTCTTAGTAACTTATGAGGTTACTTTCTTTGCAAAAAAAATATCCATAGGATTTTTAATATTCAAATTATCAATCATAATCTGAATTTCATTGCTGCCAAAAATGCCCTTGTGCATTCGTAAATAGAAAGTCTTGGGCGTCACACCTATCATTTGTGCAACTTCTGTCTGCGTCTTTCCATTTTCAGCAATAATCCCACGAAGTTTGTTTGTATCAACCATTATCTCGTCTCCTTTCTAACTTCGTAACTTTTGAAGTTACTCTTATTATACACCTTAAAAGTAACTTGTCAAGTTATTTTTTTCTTGACTTGTAACTTTTTTGTGCTATAATTAAGTTACCAATAGGAAAGGAGGAAACACTGATGATTAGAACTGTCGGAGACAGAATTAAGGAGCAAAGAGAGCTTAATGGAATATCGCAGGTGGAATTATCCGAAAAGATAGGCGTTTCTAAACAGACATTATATAAGTATGAGAATAATGTTGTAACAAATATTCCAAGTGATAAAGTTCAAGCCGTAGCGAATGTTCTTAATATTTCTCCTTCGTATTTAATGGGATGGGAAGATAATTTATCAAGTGAAAATGCTGATATAATTCCCGACTTAATGTCAGATAAAGAATTATTTGATAGTGTTAAGAAATTAACTGAACTTAATAAAGAGCACCAACAAACTATATTTGACAACATAGCCTATTGGTATGAGAAAGAGGGGCATTAAATGCCCCACTTTTTTTTAAATGATGTAACCAATTCAAATAAAAATTTCAAGAAATTATCATTAGAACAGTTGTCAATCAAGCTGATAACTTCCTGCTTATAGTCTTTTTCCATTTCAACCCTCCCAAAATACAACTAAATAGCGATAACCTAATATTAGAACAAACGTTCTATATTGTCAATAGTAAAATACTGTCATATAATTTACTTTATAAATATATCATAACTGTTTTTGCTGCGATGATAAACAAATCGCAAGTTTCGACAGTTTACTTTATAAAAGACTAAGGAGTGGTTTGTATGGATGATATGATATGTGAAAGATGTGGAAATAAAATGCACACATACGAAAGAGAAATTAAGGATTATACCGGAGCTGTAATCAGAAAAGAAACGTATATGCAATGTCCGTATTGCACTATTCATTATTCAAAGGAAAAGTATAATCAGAGAGAATATAAGATAGCAAGTTACTTTGGAATGTTTCTTTGTGCTTTAATAATCATTGGCACACTTGTTCCATTTGCTAAAACATTGGGAGTAAGCTATAACCTTTTTAAAATATCCATTCCGGAGGGATGTTGTTGCCTTATAGCCGGATTGGCTGCATTTATGTTCTTATATAAAGAAGCTCCTATCGGTGCAGTTTTTAGTTTTATCTGTGCATTGGTTTTTTCTTCGGCGGGAATAGGATATAGCCCGGAAGCCGAAAAATTATTTAATGCTATTGGCACAACCCCACCAATCGAAAGAACAGCCGGGTTTTATATGATTATAGTTTCTTCTTTATTAGGGATTGCAACTTCTTTGTATTGCCACTTTAGAAAAAAGAAGTCGTAAATTAAAGGTAAGAGGATTCTCTTACCTTTTCTTTTTAGGGGCAATACCAACGCCAATCAAATATTGCCCCACCAGAACTTGAAATTGTCCCCTTAGAGGACTTTTTTAATTTATCACGTTTATAAAACCGATTAAAGGCGGTTCAATTCGCAAGTTTCGACACAACATCTTTTATTTTGCAATTAATCAAGCTGTCTGCCGCTTTTATCGTAGATGTGATAACCTTTGTCCTTATTTCTTCCCCACTCGTCAAAAGCTAATGCGAATGAATGGAATGAACCCTTGCTTGATTTCTCATTATGGAACGAGGTTCTTACTCTGTAATAGTCATTGCTTGTGCTAGGATAAGAAGCATAGCTGTATCTTGCAAGCTCTCTCTTAATTGTAATCTGCTTAGTATTAGTCAACTTCACATTATCAACGTATGCTTCTACATTGTATACTCCGTCGGCTAATGCAACCGGACAAGTATCGCTAAAGCCTACCTTGTCGGTTGGATAACCTGCTTCTAATACGTCTATCCTTGACTGATTAGCTTTTATATCATAAAGGTAATAGTTCACACCAACTTTAGATATTTTGATTTTGACATCCCCACTTCCACCATAAGTCCATCCACTAACAAACAATCTGTCTTTGCCATCCATTTTAGCCACATCTAAGAAACCTACAACATTTTTGCTAGCTTCTGCAATCGGCAAATCTGCGTCAAGGTAAGGTTCAGGATTAAGCCATTCAAAGTTCCTTGTATCGTGAATACCGATTGTTACATTAAGGCTCTTATATTTCCTAACCTCAAAATGAACGTGTGCTCCATAACTGAACCCTGTGTTACCCATATACCCTATAACAGTTCCTTTAGACACTTTCTGACCTTGTTTGACTGCTACGCTTCCTAAGTGAGCGTACAAGGTAACATAGTTATCATTGTGTTGTATCATAACATAATTACCATAGCCCATTCCCTCTGGGTCATGAACACAGTTCGTTCCGGTCATCTTGTTCATAACTTTGACAACTGTTCCGTCTGAATGTGCGATAATACTATCACATTGATTGGTTTTCTTTACAACGTCAACACCGATAGCCCATCCATTTCCCGAATGAACTTTGTCATAATGTTGCTGATATGATTGTGTAATCTGGTTTTCACCTGTTCTTAAAATTCTTGACATAATTAAGTCTCCTTTCCTTTGCTTTATGCTCATGCAATATCTACAGAACCAAATTCTTTAACATAAGCGTCTACGTCTTTGATTCCGAGATATTCCTTGACTTCTTCAATTTCCATAGGCTGTATTCCCTCACTTGAAGTTCTGAAATACGCCTTATTCTTGGTTTTATATAAGGCTTCCATATTCCCTATGTAAACTACCTCTGATGTTGTTGTATCATACAGTTTTTCATTGATTATTGCTTTCATTCTTTCGCCTTTCTAACCAATTTTGAATATCAAGACACTATAGGTCCTATAACCAGGAACAGTAACAGTTGAGCTAGCGTCTTGGCTTTTTGCTACTAATTCAAAATTAAAACTTTGCTCACCACTAACACCAAAATTATGTACTGCAAGCACTCTTTCATAAGTGGTTGAATTTGTACGTGCAGCCACAAGTGCATTGCCGTTGGCTAATAATTCAATACGGCTAGTGCCAGGATTTGTTGATATTACTGCCGAAATAATCGCAATGTAAAACCCGTGAGTAAGAGTTGCGCTATCTTTCCAAAGCGATACTGAACTACCTTTTTTTGACGCTCCTGTGCCATAATTATTGATACTGAAAATGCACTTACCTCTTATTTGAGTAGTTGTATCTTTTAACCCTTGTAAGCTCACTTGCTTATCCGTTCCAAGTCCTGCGATAATGTCGCCTTGAGCTGTGATTTTGCCAGAAGCCTCAATATTTCCTGTCGTTTCATCTCCTACATCTCCTATACCTGCCTTGACATATATACTTTTAACGTATAAATTTTGCCAAGTTTGTTGTGGCGAACCAAGATTAGGAAAGGTTTCTCTATATCCAGACGGAGTGGGTTCGGCGTCATTTGTTTGAATTGGGATTAAATCGCTAATAATCTTGTCTGCCTTAAAGTAATTTGTGCTAATCCCCATCATATCTGTTTCAAAAGATGTTATTTTTGTTACAGTTCCGTCTTCGCTTCTATCATAATATCCACATCTGATAGTCGGGCATTTGTAAGTGAAAGTTCCTACTCCTGCACCGATATTAATTTGTCCGGCTCCGTTTGGGGTTATTTCACACCAAGCCTTGTAACTTCCTGTTATGGTTGCGGCACTACTATCCCATTGGTCTACCCAATCAAGCTCTCTTGAAAAACCATTTTCCGTAATGTTGAAATCTGCAATTTTGCCGCTTGTCGATTCAAGATATGTACCATACAGTTTAGCACCTGTAATTGTGCCACTTGCGGTAATGTCTTGTGCAAACAAGTTAGTAACGTCAATCTGTTTGGCTTTTATGGAATTGGTTGTAATTTTCCCACCGTCAATCGTGGTGGTGTTCGGACTGTAGATATTCTCTTTAATCTCGTCAGCGGTTTTCTTTGCACCTACAACCACACTATTTGTACTGATAGCATTGATAAACGCTTCTTGTGAAGTAATTGTTGAAATTACCGCATTATCAGCGAATATGTTCGCAACATCAAGTTCATTTGCTGTTATGCTACTTGCGACTATCTTATCCGCATTGATTGTTCGGTCGGTAAGTACATATCCGTCTAAGCTGTCAACTGTGGTGCTTGTCAATTCGCCAAGGTTATTAAGTGCATAAAGTAATCCTTTTTCTGAACCTTTGAGAAGTATTCTATCCGCAATAAGTGTTCCTGCGGTTATCTTGTTTGCATTTACCTCTACGCTGTCGAGAAAGCCTGTTATATGCCCCTCAACTACGGTTGCACGGTCAATCAAGCCAACATTTGCAAGCAATGTAGCCACGTTTGCGGTTTCAATGTTTGTAAGTTTAATGTTAGCATACTTTATGTCCGCTTCATCTGCCGTCATATAGCCTAACTTTGCAACCTCTGTTGATAATTGGTTCGTATCTAACTTTCCTTTTATGACCGCACTATCCGCCGTTAAGTAGCCAAGTTTTGCTACTTCTGCCGATAATTCGCTAGTGTCTAACTTGCCTTTAATCACAGCACTATCAGCGGTCAGATAACCTAACTTAGCAACTTCTGCAGATAACTCACTTGCGTCTAATTTTCCCTTGATTACGGCACTATCTGCGGTCAGATAACCAAGTTTAGCCACATTCGCGGACAAGTTATCAGTAGTGATGTTGTTTGCGTTTATTTCGTCGATTTCAGCCTGTATGGCTGTTATTTTGTCTGCTGTTACTGTGTTAGCTCTTACCCATTCGGCGTCAACCTTGGTCGCAACCACTCTGTTTGTCAATAACAAGTCAGTTGTCAATCTATCCATTGCTGTTGTAAGTGGTCCCGAATAATTACTTGCTTCTCCGTCGGCATTTCCTACCGCTTTAACCTTTGTTTCACTTGCGGTAAAATCTTGATTAAGTGTCATACAAGGTACCACTATTGTAGTTCCGTCAAGTAATGTCACTTTAACAACATCTGTCACATCAAGGCGAATATCGTCAAGCATACTAATTTCTGCTGGACGGTACGTTAAGTTTTTCATAGGTCCGTAATAAACATTTTCTGCGTCTTTTAGGTCTGCAAGAGGGTTAGAGCAATAAATGATATTAGGTTCACTACCAGCAAGCCATCTTGTCTCGCTGTTTACAATAAATTCAACGCCTGTTACTTTGTAATTATTGCTGTCTTTTTTTAAACTCCAAAATGAGCTAAGTGTTTTTTCGACTGGTTTTCCCCAGGCGTACCAGCCAAAATTAAGCACACCCTGCCTGTCAAAATAAGCAAAGGTGCCAAGCATAGAAGCAATGTACCCTATCATTTCTCGACAGGTATATCCTTTAATGTAATTTCTGACAGTTCCGCCGGTGTAACTGAAATTTACTGTAACACCGCATTGTTTAGCAATGTCATCCACAACATTCTTAAAGCCGTTAGGGATAGCCACTTTTGGTTCATATAACTTATCAAGAAGTCTCATTCTGTCATAGGCTTTGAACGAAATTATTCCGTCATCTTCTGTCGGCTCTTGCATTATCTTATATATACCCATTGGTATCATTTCACTATCAATGCCACAGTATAATGCCATTTCCCTGTTTGCAAGAACCTTGTCATATTCAATGCTTGCTTCTATGTAAGAAGAATTGGTCGAACCTATCTGTATTCTGCTTGTGCTGTTACTACCACTATATAATTTAAGCGACTTAATGGTTTTGATAACCACTCCGTCGCTGTCAAGTAATCGTAATTCTTTATTAATTGGTTCGCCGTTGATAATTGCGTTTGTTAATGCTTCACTTGTAGAATACATTCAACCACCTACTCTTCGATAAATTCGCTCATTGTCTCCATTAATTCTGCTTCTATCTCAATCTCTGAAATATCCGACAGCTTGATTTTTGAGAAATCTATGTCCTGCTCGGCGTTTTGCAAGGATATAAACTCCTTTGCAAATTCCTCTTTATCTGAAATAACATAATTGCCATTTTCAATCTTTGCATTTCCTGCTTCGTCTTTTTCAGCATACGTTTCCAAGAGGTTACGTCTTGCTTCGTCAAAAAGCTCAATGGCATTTTTAAGCACCTTTGCATTTTTTATTATTGTGAAAGCCGTATTTGCCTTAAATTTGTATTTTTTGATTACTTGAATGTCATTGTACATTTTCGCAATTTGTGAGTTTGTATAAGTCATATTCATTTGCCTACCTTTCTATAATGTCGAATGATAATTCACTGTATCTTACGTTTGACAATTCACTGTTGTAGCTGTAAACCGGTGTACTGATAGAGCCGACATAAAAATTCTTTTTAATAAAATCAGTTCCATTTGTTGGGATGAATTTTGCACTAAAAAAGTCGGACTGCTCTAACAATCCGACTATCTTGGCTACCTTTTCTTGTGATAAAGGTATCGTTTTTGCTTGTAGCTTCCATTTCCTTGCCACAATTCTTCCGACAAATGTTGCTTCGCTATCTATGCTTCGCCCTGCCTTGCTGTTCCATATTGATTCGTGACTTGGCTGCAAGGACTTAATATAAGGCGAAATATCCACATCATTAATTTCTAAAAACATCCTATTCCTCCTTTATACTGTCCAAGGCAGGTCCCCTGTTTGTCTGACATACTCATTAGCCTGTTTTCTAACAGTATTGAAAATTCCGTTTTCGTTTGGAACAATTACAGTTTCCTTGTTAAGCAATTCTCTTAAAAGGCGGTTCTGTTCCTGCATAAGTGCTACCTGCTCTGATGAACTGTATTCGGCGGTAACTTCATTGCTGTAACTAGCAGAATAGTCCGCATTATATTCCCCAAGACTTTCAGGAACACTAGCAATTTTATCACTCCAACCTGTTACCATCTGATAGGTTTCTCTAGCTTGATTTTCAAAGCCTATGTCATATCCTTCAAGTGTCCACTTACCGTATTGCTTGAAAAGTTTTGATGGGGAAGAAATTTTAAATCCTTTTTTGAAGATATTCTTAATTCCATCTGTAACAGTTTCTAAGCCTTTCTTAACTCTGTTACCCCATTCGGCTTTTAATCCTTCAAGGTAACCTTGAATACTGTATTTACCATAGCTTGCAAAATCTGATTTTGTGTTAAATGGTCCTGCTATTTTATGTGCTACCTGTTGTGCCACTTGAACACCATACTGTGTCTTAGCAGGGTCTCTTATTCCACCGATGTAATTGCTTATGGAAGTTGTTCCTATTCCTTTCCATTTACTTGGATTAAAGCCTTCTTCCATTTTGCTTGAAACTGTTTGGCTAGTGGCATCTGTATTTTTCAAAACGTCACTTACACTTGTTATATTTTCAGCTAATTCCTTATAACGTGTCTTTGTATCGCTGGCTTTTTGCTCTTGATAAGCATATAACGATGTTTGGGTGTCTATTGCTCCGCTTGCAATAGAGGTATAATAATCAAGTTGTGTCTCAAGATTTGCCAATACGTCTGCACTTTCCCTGTATTTTTCGTTAAGTGCTTCGTAGTTTGCAGTAGCGTCTCGCCACTGTTTTCCTACGTTTTTACTACTAGCAGTTATTTCTGCTATTTCCTTTTCCGACTTTTTAAGACCTCTTGGCAATGTATCATTAAATGCTTCATCTGCGTACTTGTCGTACATATCCCAAAACTTATTTGCTACTTCTGCCATATCTTGAATGACTTTTTTGCCGTCTTTACTTAATATAGGTTGAAAATTGCCATATTTGTAATGTTCGGCAAGGTATGTCCTCATTTGGTCTTGCCCAATCTGATATTCAGCTTGAAGATTGGCCGCTTTCTGCTGTGCTTTTTTCGTTTCACTCTTGCTTTTGTCATAAGTGCTACGCTGTTCCATAATGAGGTCTGTTGTCTCGGTTATTCCCTTTGACGCAGCTTCCTGTAAACCTTTTGCTTTCAATGCGTCTATGACATCGTAAATCTTCTCTTTTTGGTCATCCAAACTGCTGTTTTCATCATCAAGTATTGTCTTAAATTGTTCTCCGCCCTCTTCGATAAGTATTTTTTTGTACTCATCAAGTTTCTTTAAGGCTTCTGTACTCTTGTCAGCACCATCTGCTAACTCAAAGTATTTATCTGCTATTATTTTGAGTTTGTCAGCTTGTGTGGTGGTATCATTTTTTTGGAATGAATCGTAAATTCCGTCAGCAAGTTCTTTTATCTTGTCATTTGAGGTATTAATGTCATCGACAAACTTCTGTGTTGTTTCATCGACTTCTCCTCTAGCCTTTTCGTAAAGTTCAGCAAGTCTACTGTAATAATCGTTTTCCCCAATTAAAATTGTTGCCGTAATTGCTGGGATTGCCATAAGTGGAGATGTAAGTCCGCTCATAAATGCACTTCCTACCTTTGAGCCTGCGTAAGTGGCTACGCTTCCAATTCCGCTCACCAGATTACCAACCGACATTTGAGCTTTAAAACCGCTAAAGAAACTTGTTGCGGCTGTCTTTGCCAACTTACCCATTCCTACTGCAAGTCCTATTTTTGCTACAGTTCCCCAATTAATTTGTTGTAAGAGTTGCCCGATAAAGCTAGCAAACTGTTTCCAATTAAGTGTCTTAAAAAAGGTTGTTACAAAATCCCATATTCCGTTCAAAATGCCGTTAATTGCACTTGCAAAACTCTTAGGCTTAATATTCTTTATTGCATTGTTAATTAAAGAAGTGAGGTCGCTTGCAAGCCGTTTCCAATTAAAGTTATTTGTAAACCCGGCAACTAAATCTAACGTGTTGGTAATGCTTTTTCCAATGAATGTTCCTGTTTTGTCCCACCCGAAAGAGTGAATACCATTACTAAGTTTTTTAGCAATCGTTTCTCCAGCTTTATAATATTCGCCGTTAGCAATTAATTTGCCTATGTTCTTAAGGAAATAAAGTTTGCTTTCAAACTTATCCGCCCATTCATTGGCTTTATTATTCATATTGTCAAAGGCTTTCTGCCATACTTTTTCGTATTCGCTTGCGGCTTCGACAATTTTATCTGTTAAGTCAATATCCCCAGTTCCTGTATTTTTACCACTACTATCGCTGTTTTCAGAAAGTTTATTTACTTCATCAAACCCCATAAGGGAAATAGCGGCTTTTTTCGCACTTTCAGCTACTCCGTCATAGCCGTCTGAAATATCTTCCAATCCGTCTGTTGTATCTTTATAGCCACTCTGTCCGAAGCTCTCAAAGTCAATCTTAACTCCTGCAAATTGAGCAATACTGACAAGAAGCCTTTTAAAGGCTATTGTTACGCCATTTACAACAGGCATTACTTTTTGCAATACCGGAACAAAGATTTGTCCCAATACCATTCCTGTTTCAGACAAGTTTGTCTTGAATTGTCTAAGCATATTGTTAGGGCTGTTGATAGTGTTTGCTAAGTCGCCCCAAGATACTTTAGATTGGTCAAGAATTGCAATAAATCTTAATTGCTGTTTTTCAGCCTGTGACATTTCACTTACGCTCTTAGTTATCCCTAAGTTATAAGCGTATGTCGCTAATGTAGCATTGGTAATATCAATACCATACTTGTAAACGCTTCTGCTCTGTCCGATTAACGCTGATTGCAAGTTTTTTGATACAGAACTATAGTCCACGTTAAAAAGTGAGCTTATATCGCCTGCTAACATTGTCATTGACTTTGTTATTGCTGTTGTTGCTTCGCCTGTCTGCCCTAATGAGTTAGTGACAGAAGCTAATTGTGAAGCGTACTGTGTTATCTCTTGTATGTTAAGTCCAAGGTTTTTAGCAGAATCCGCTTTGATTAATCCGCCTTTAACATCTACACTTAATCCCGATAATTTCCCTAAGAGTTCATCAACTCTTTTTGAAAAACTATTTGCATAGGCTTCTGCATTGCTATAGCCGTATTTCTCGTATTCTTTGCCCCATTCAGAGCCTATCTTCCCAAAGGCTACAGCTTTGTAGTTAAATGCTTCTATGTAGTCTGCGGTACTCTCTATAGACTTCCAAAGGCTCTTCATTCCTCTTATAACCCAAAAGAAATTAGCATATAATTTGCCAAAAATAGAAGCAAGGCTTTTTACTCCTTTGTGGGTTCTCTTTGCAGCCTTGTTTGTATTGTTTAGCGAACCTTGAAGGCTTGCAGAAGCCGTATTAACTCTGCTTCCTTGGGATGCAAGATTAGCAAGTGAATCCGCAAGTCTTATTACTCCGTTACTTACCGCCGGTGCTTTTGACAGTTGCTGTAGCATTGTTATAAGACTTGCTGTAAGTCTCGGAATATTAACTGTCGCATTTTGAACACTTCTACTTCCAAGTCTGCTTATTCCTTGTGCAAGAGTGCCTATACTTGCGGCATTTTGAGGAACATTTGCTAAATTGCTAAATGCCCTTGTGATATGCGATAGTGAACTAGCCATATTGTTCAATGAAACAGTATTTATGCTGCCTAATTTTGTGATATTCTTGGCAAGCCTTGTGAAATCTGCCGTTCCGACATTTTTCATCGTCTGCATTGCTGTCGCAAGCCTATTAACACCATTCGCAAGCCCAGACAATGATGTGCCGTTAATACTGTTTAATGTCCCCGACAGTTTTTCAAGCCTTGTTATCATGTTGTCGATAGCATTATTCGCTTTAGTCGCTGTCGCTTGTATTTTTATCTCTAATGAATCTAATTCCACGCCTTGCACCTGCCTTTTTATAAAAAAATAAAGGGCAATAAAACTATTGTCTTATTACCCTTTTCTATGTGTTAAATCCCAATTAGCCTTCATTGTTTTCATTTGCAGTGCAAATTCTTTTCGTTTTCTTTCAATCTCATCTTCTGTTGGTTCTTCGTTATTATTCAAGCTGATAGGTTCACTAGGGAAATCTACCTTATCTTTCCCCCAAGCTCCACTTCTAACCCCGAATTTGATTGCCGGGATAAGATAGGTTATAGCATACGTCCATAAGTCTATGTTTTGTGCATTTCTCCGTATTTTGTAACCTTTTAGGCAGTATTCAAATTCCGTAGGTGTCATGTGCTTAAATTCTTCTATCGTAATTCCCATAGCAAAAGCCACAGGAAAATATTTTTCCCATATTAGCTTATGGATGTCTATTTTTCGGGATTTTCTTCCGCCATCTGTTTCTCTATGTTCTCCGCCATTGCGTTCAGAGACGATGTTATTCCCGACAGGTCGAAAAAACCGTCTTCTTCCATTGCTTTTATTATTTCAAGGAATAAATCCCTGTAATTCTTCTTATTTTCACTTAAATATGCTCTTGCTATCTGCTTAGCTTCTTCTCTTGTCACAGCATTTTTTTCAAGACATCCTGCATATACTGCGTCTATGCAAGTCTGTGGCATATTTCCGACTGTTATCGCTGCTCCTTCAAGTGCTCTCTGAACCGGGTTGCCGTCCATATCTTCAAACATTGAAGAGCCTGTAAGATAATTGAACATTTTCTGAACAATAGTTCTGTCCTCTGCTGCGTCAAAACTAAATCTAAGTGCATATTCTTTTCCGTTTGCTTTAATTTCCATAGTTATTTTCCTTTCCTCCTATATCTTCTATAGGAAAGGGGCAGTCCTTAGACCGCCCTTTACTGACTTGTTATTCGCCTATTGGCGTGTAATCCGCTGTTTCTTCCTCGTCAGTCACAACAGCATTTGTTGTATTAAGTGACTGACTGACTATTCCCCCGGTGTAGGCTCTACCTTTGTGTCAGTACCTACCATTTCCTCAATAATGAGGTTAAGTGCCATTGTAAGAAGTCCGTTCTGCTCCTTACTTGTGATTGGTAACTTTGATGGTGGCTGTGCTACAAAGAACTCTGCGTCTGTTATGCCCGGAGTAATCTCCTGGAACCACATTCTCTTACCACCGGTTAAACCATTGTAAGCGGTAATAACAGCTTTCCATTCTTTAATAGTTTCATCTGTTTTGTTTACCGTGACTGTAACTGTGTCAGATACAGTATCTCTTCCGGCAATATTTCTTGTCTGTCTGTCTTCAAGTGCCGAAGCGTCTATTGCTTCCGGTGTTACTGTGATTTCGCCAATAGAGTTAATCCTTGAAAGCAACTTAAAGGCTGTTGGCTTTGTTCCTGCCGTTGTTTCAACGCCGTAAGAAAAAGTAACGCCTAATGTGCTTAACCCTGCTACTGCATTTGCCATTTGTCTACCTCCTGTTTGATAAAAAAATAAGAGCATTTCTGCTCTTTGTTGCTAAATTAATCTGTCATTCGCACCGATAACACGGCTAAAACGTGCCACGCTGTGATGTATCTTGTTGTTTATTGAAGTTTCCGGCAATGCCTTGCCTTGAAATCTCATTTCTTTAAAAACATTCATAACCGTTGTCATAACCTTACGGCAGTCGGACTTGCTTGTGTTAGTTGTGACGTCTACTTGGAATGTTGCTAACAATGCGTTAATTGTCTGTCCGTCAAGTGTCTGCCCTCGTTCGGTCGGGGTTAGTAAATGAATGTATACGGTAGGGAATACTGCCGAACCGCTACTTTCTCCCTCGTCAGTTATTCTGACCTTGGGGTATTTCTTTTGTAACTGTGGTAGGCTCTTAGCCTTGACAAGTGCTACAACTGTACTTTCAAGGTCTGTCGCCCAATCATTAGCATTTGCCATTAACTAAACACCCTCCTTGCCACTTCTGTGTATTTTTGGATTATTTCCATATCAGCCTTGTAAACAGGCATTTGTGCTTCTACGCCGTGTGTAAGAATAAGTTCTCCGCTGTCTGCATAATATCCCCATTTCTTTTGAACGCCGTGTCCTTCGCCATAAGAACCGATTACCATACCATTTACTTCGCCCTTAGGATGTGGGCTTGTGCCTGCTTCTCCGTTGTAAAAAACACCGGCTCCAAACTCAATGAACATAAGCTCTTTGCCCTCTACAATCAGAATCGCTTCATTGTAGCCACCAAAAGACCGGAGCTTGACGTATGTGTAGTGGTTTGTGTTAGAACCACTTCTGACACCTTCTGCATCGTAAGTGTAGCTAGCTTTTGCCATATTTTCATCTATGACAGGTATTCCAACTTCCGCAAGCTCTTTAACAAGTTGGTAAGTCTTTTCGGTAATCCATTCCTTGTACTGTTTTAGCTGTCTGATAGCTTCATTTATAGAGTTTTCAGACAAGGATATTTTAATTGTATGTCTTGCCATATTACACCTACTTCACAACTGCTTTAAGCATATACTTAGTTGAGTACAATGCTGGCTTAATGCCTACAATCGTAAAATCTGCCGATGTTTCATCAACAAGACTGTCAGATGTATATGTGGGCTTGCTATCAAGCCAAATAAGGTCGCCTTTTTGAATAGGCAATGTATTCCTATCTGTCAGTAAAATAGCGTCAAAATCAGCCGTATCAAAGCCGTATTCCTTACTCTGTGCTTCTCCACCGCTGAAAGCTATGTTTGCTTCAAAATCCTCAGGCTTTGAAAAACCTATCTTTTCTTCAAGGACTTTAGGCATTTTATTCCCCTCGTCATCAAGATAAGGGTTTCCGTCATTATCGGTGTAATAAAGGATATTGCCGTCATCATCTCTTTCGTAAATAGTTACTGTCTGTCCTTGAAGCGAATACTTCATAGCTTGCTTATTAATGTCAAGCATATTACTTCACATCCTTGCCAAATCGCTTCCATAATTCAGACAGTTTTTCCCATCCGTACATTGCCACAAAAGCAACAACAAATCCTGCCATAATTGCCGCAAGAATCATATACCACAGTATTGTCATCTGAATATACTGCATATAGGCAACAAAAGCCGCTACAGTAATACCGATTGACAGGATAAATACTATAATATCTGTAGGCACTTTATTGAATACTCCAATGCCCTTAATTACCTGTGTAATTACAGACACCACAAAAGCTAATGCTCCGACAATCGCTAAGATAATTGTCATATTTGCGATTAATACCTGCATAATTTCCATTAGTCTTTACCTCCATTCTTTAAGTGAATTTCCTGTATTTCGTCATACATCTTAGTTACCATTCCATTGCCACCCAATGCGTGATATGCGTTATACATCTCGACGAAATTATCATAGGCGTAAGATGGAATTTCACCTATTTTCATATACTTATCGTGATATTCGATAAGTTGTACTCGCAAAAGTAACATTGTGCCTTTACTATTGGCATCTTTGTCCTTTTTCTGTTGCTTCAGAAGCCAAACTATATAGCCAAGTAATATCGGTAATACTACGGTATAAGTTTGCAATAAAAATTCTTTCATTTTATATCTCCTGCAAAATTAATAGGCACACCGCCCACCACCCTTACTGTGTGCCGCCTGCTACCATATTGGTAACGCACAATCTTCTGTATAACCTTGGCAAAAGGAAATACCCCAACAAATAAGTTGTCTCTATCTTTCCAAGTTCTGTTGACACCATTCTCATTGTAGCTTGCCATAAATGCTTCGCCTGCTTGTGAATGGTCATAGACAGCCAGATTAACAATAACACTCTCAAATCTCTTTAAGTCCTCGGTTATCATTTCGTCTGTGTAGCTGTCAGGGTAATTTCTTCTTGCCTTTACATCTTCTGTAGCCTGTTTAATAAGCTGTTCGATTACTGGATTGTCTTCTTTGTTATCGAACACCACCACATCAGATGTTGTTTCATCATCATTTGTGACTGTATCAATATGAAATTGTTTAAGTCTGATTTTAACTTGCTCTAATGTGGTGTATTCCATAATTTAGCTCCTATAATCCTAATTTCTCAATTAATAGCTTCTTTAACTCTGCTCCTGTAAGTTCTTCTGCGTTGTTTATACCTTGTTCTGTGGCAAAAGCCTGTAAATCAGATGTAGACATACGATTAATGGTTGTCTTGCTATAATCGAAAGAAGCCCCAGAATTGTTCTTTTCCGGGACTTCTTCGCCTGCGCTATACCATTTGCCATTATGAACCACTATATGTGGATATTTCATAGTTGCACCTCCTACTCTTCGCTATGAACCTCATATACGAATGTGCTATCCATATTCTCGTATGATGGAAGCACAACTTCGGAAGCGAATGTTGACATCTTCATAGGTGGCCCGTACTCTGTCTTTGTAGCGACTGTAATACCTACACCATATACTGTTACATCTACATCAGCTACCTGTCTTGCAGTTCTTTCTTCCGGTGTAGTGCCAAACCAAGTGCTGCCAAGACTGCCTTCTGGAAGAAGCGTAACCTTGTTATCTGGGTAGAAATACTGATCTTTGCCATCATCATCAATGTACATCTTATCGTAAAGTACGATAGTGAGCTTCGCTCTCTTCTGCACTACCGAAATAACAGTATCATCGTCAATCTCAATAGTTGCTGTAAGGTTCTGTGCAAGGATTGAGTTTCTTATCTGTGCATTGTCAAGCAGATACTGGAATGTATTGCTGTTCATAAGGGCATATTTAGCAATCTTGCCCTGCTTCTGTAACTTCTTTCTTGCATTGTTAAGGTCTGTGAGCGGTTTTGAATTAGTTGTATCGCTCCACATACTTGTGCCGGATAACTTTGCGTAATGGTCTTTTGCGTATGAACCGTCCTTGTCATAATCGTAAGCATACTGAACGCCATCACTTACAATAGCAATTACTGGATGACCTGCATTTGTGGCAAGAAGCGACATTCTCATACGCTCTGGTACAACTTCTGCGCCGCTTACAAGGTTGTTAGTATCGTCATACACACTTGATAAAGCACTTGCAAGATATGGGTCGTCAGCAGACTGAATACGCTCGATTTCAAGCATTTCCTCTTCGCCGACTGTTATTCCCTCACGGAAAAATGCCATCTGTGTTTTTTCCTTGCTTAATCCCTCTCTAGCTCTAAGAGTTGGAATCGTGTCAAAGTTGGATGGTGCAAGTGATACCGGAAGTCCTTTGTGTGTCTTAATCCAACTTAAATCAAGCCCCTGTTTCTTTCTTTCAGGAAACCACTGTAAACCAAGATAAGGTATCTGATTACTAGCGTTTTCTGTTGCTGATAATGCGATAGACTTGCTGTCTAATACTTCATTAATTAACATCTGTTTACCTCCTGTTATTATTCAAATACAATCATTGGAAGAGCCGTCTTAACTGCTGCGTCATATGTAACGCCTGAGTGTGCTTCTGCTACCTTTGTGTTAAGATATGCCTTTTTAAGCGCTACTCCCTGTGGTCTGTCTTCTGTTACATCAAATCTTAAGATTCCGATTGCTGTTGCTGTATTATCAGCCACACCTGACTTGTTTACTGGTGTACCAGCCTTTACAATCTTCTTTCCATTCGCATCCTTTTCTGTTACCGTTGAAAAATCAAGTGTTAATGGGATTGCTTCGTTAGGCTCTCTCTTTAAAATCTGAACATCTCCTGCGTATGAAGTCTTTTCATACTGCATATTCATTTCCTTTGCCATTTTTTACCTCCTGTTATTGTTGAATGTAATGTGATAAAACGTCATTGTTCTTAGGTGCATTAGATATAAGGCTTTCTGCTATTTTTTCCGCATTTGTCTTATTGTCTGCACCGCCTTTATTACTGCCGCCGCCTGGAATATCCTGATGTTTAGCAATCTCCTGTTCCTTAGCCTGTGCCGCAGCTGTTTCTTTTTCGGACATAATCTTTCCAAGTTCGGTGTAATCAAGGCTTCCATCATCTTTAACAACTGTCTTTGCCTGTTCAGCAGTAATCTTAAAATTAGTCATGGCTGCTTCCCGCTGGTCTCTGATAGCGTTAGATTTCTGCAAATCGGCTATCTGCTGATTAGCTGTATCTAAGGCTTTATTTGCCTTTTCAAGCTCTGTCAGATTGCCAGCCTGTATTTCATCAAGCTGCTTCTGTAAGTCATCTGCTGTGTCAGCCTTAGCCTTATACTGCTTTGTCTTGTTTTTCTCCGTAGCAACTTCTGAATTGTTCTGATTAAGAAGATTTGTAATCTGTTCATCTGTTGCTTCTGGAAAAAGTTTTAATACATCTTCTCTTGTCATAATTACCTCCGTTAAACACACGCTTTTGTTACCGCAGGTCGCTCCTGCTGTGTCTTCTGCTATTTACCGCATAGCTGCAAAATGTATAAAATAAAAGCAGCTGCCGATTATTCGATAACTGCCTTATTTTGCTGATTATTAAGTTGATTGACTATCTCTTGTGCTTTCTTTTCTTGTTCTTCTACATCTTTAATAGTTTTATATAGATTATCTAAATATGGCTTAGATAATACATATGTTTTTTCAGAATCGCCCCATAAACCAACTGTCTTAATTGCAACAAGTGGATGTATACCAGCTTGTAAAAGTAAAAGCAACGTCTGCGCCTTGGTGTACATATTATCCTGTGGACTGTGATTTATCTGCACATCAAAATCTCTGACTGACAACTTTAAATCTTCTCCTGCAAGCCTTAGGATATTAAGAACAACTATTGCCAATCGTTTTTCACATGTTTTAACAACAGGGTCTTTCAATTTTGCTCTTGTCTTAGAGAAGTCCCATCCGTTTCTTAATTGAACTGCCCCTTGCGTATCTCCGCCGGTGTTACTTTGTTTTGTCGGTATGGCTAATATGGATAATGTATTATCCCACAAATCATCTTTAGCAACTTGGCATTGCGTTTGATTAAGCTCCTGTGTCATAATATCGACATCAGACTTGTTATCTTTATTCATTGACTTAACAACCAATGCGTGGTTTTCTTTCATTTTCTTAAAGTTCTCTTCGTCAATTTCACAATTAACAAACTTAACCCAATACTCGACAAACTGCTGTATGCTATCCATTCTGTTAGACTGCATGTTATTAATAGCATCCAACATGCCTATAACAAGCTCAATATCAGATATTCTTTCATGGTTATTAGGAAACTCAACAATAGGGATTTCGCCGTATGTATGTAGCTTTGCTTCAACTACTTTACTGTCAATAATTCTGAAAGACATAGTATCGGAAAATGCCATCTTATACCAGTTTCCATCTTCATCTTTAAGCTCCTGCACAACAAGTATCTGTTCTTCAGTACTCTCATTATAAATAGCATAAGTATTAAGTGGCGTAGGTGCTACAATTCTGAATGGCACATCTCCTTTTTTAGGTTGTGCTGCTTTGAATGATGTACCTGTTGCGGATTGCCACTCTCCAGCTTTAATGTCTTTCTCCTGCTTATTAGCATCCGCCATAAAATCATTAAGTATGTCAACCGCTTTATTGATAGCTTCATCATCTTTGCGGCTAATGAACTGGATTGGTTCGCCATACGTCTGCCCCACCTTAAACTGAACAATTTCGTATGCGTGGTTCTCGACAATCTTGTTTGTAATATCTTCATTGGTTAGCTTATGCCTGTACAATATTGGTTGGTCGCCCTTGTAGTAATGCCACAGATACTTAATAACCGGTTTATTCCAATTAAATACGCCTATAGTACTTCCAATAACCTTAACAACATTATCTCTTGTTATCCTGTCTACATTTGTATATGCAATTTTACGTCCATAACAGCCTCTAACAAGGTCTTGAAAATACATTGTGTTCATATCTTGCTCCTAATAAAACGTTTTACCGCTTGAAGTTGTCCTATTGTTTGGTACTTCCTTAATTTGAAAACTGTCTTCATCGTTTGGTACATACCATATCCATTTTCCACAATGTCCGCACGTTATTTTATGCGTCATTGGGTCTTTACTATCTGCCTTAGTTAAGAACCTGTGGCAATTAGGACATATAATTGATTTGTCTTTGTTGCTATAAAAATCCATTCTGTTACCTCTTTGCATAATAAAAAAGCACCGCCACAATTAAGTGACGATACTTTTTTAAGATTGTCTATGGAGTAATACTTTCATCGTAATAATACAATATTGTTTCCGAACAAATCGAACAACTTTTATTATTTTTGTTCAATAAACCGGTTAAAAGCCATTCTAATACTATCTTCTGTGTTCCCACCTATGATATGTGCTATCTGAACCCAACTTTTATTTTCCAAAAACCTAAGGTTAATTATTCTTCTCATCCTGCTGTCATCAAGTTTAGCTATAAACTCTTCAACTTCATTGGTTTTTTCTAATAAGTCATCTTCCAATAACTGTAATGTGGCTTTTCTTGCATATAGGAGCGTTTTCTTTCTGCCATACTCTGGAAATGGTATGCCCTCAATCTTAAAATGTTGTTTACCGCCATCTCCGCCGCAAACAGAATCTACAACAGTTTCCCCGGCTTCAATTTTACTTATGTCTCTTTCAAGTCGCTCTATCTTTAGCCTTACTTCTTTTACTTCTTCCTGTAAATCCGAATATTGTGATAAAACTTCCTTTGTTACCATAATATCAATACCTCCTAAATGGATTTTCTGTTGCTTCAACTCTTGCTACATCATTTGGATTTTCTATAAACATTTCAAGCTGTGTAAGTCCATCCGCAGCATCATCATGTTCATTGCCGCCAATGCTAACAAACATTGTTAATTCATCCATAGCTGCTTGGTATTCTTCATTTCTTCTATATCTAACAATTCCTAAATCTGCATCTTTTTTCATTTGTTCTTGTGTGATTTTATGGCTATCAAGAAATATAAATTTTCTTTTTATATCTCCAGAATATGCAATAATTTTTGATAACTTTTCAACTTTATTTGGTGCCTTTCTGCTTGTGCAGGAGCATTTATAATCTTGCTCTTGCAATTTTTCATCAACATACTGGCAATATAAATCTCCTCCAATATTGCCCTCAAATCTTGTCTGTCTTATTTGATTACCTATAATTCTACCTACAACAAGTGGTATTGTTACTTCTTTCGGTCCTTTATTAAACACCCAGTCATAAATGTATACATCTCCATTATCGTATTCTGCCCCAATAGGCATTGACAGGCTGTCTCCTCCGCCCCACGCAATATCCGTAACTCCGATTCTTCTAAAATCTCCATCCGGAAGTATTCCATTAAAATATCTTAATTCATCAGTCGGGAACAGCAACCCCTCACGAACAAAAGGTCTTTGCATAAACTTAGCTTCCCATTCAGCTTTATCAAGTTTTTCTCTCATATCTCTGTAATAAGCTGTTGAAAAGCCATTTATTTCATAATCAAAATTGCTTTCATCGTTTTCATTAAGTGCCGGTATTCTTCTGAACCTGTATTGTGGGTCATTTTCGTATTGTTTTCTCATTCGTTCCAATGGGTCAAGGACATTCCATAATGTACCAACCATAAGTTCTCTTGCTCCATCGTTTTTTCGGTCAACCATTTTGTTTAGATATTCTTGATAAGTATTTTCCATTCGCATAGGTGACAATGAATGCTCTCTATCTCTTACCAAGTCATCTACATACAAATATCCATCTTTTGATACGTCAACTGCACCGGTCCAAGTTCCATCAATACCACGGCAAGTAACTGTTGCAAATCTATCCGGATTTCCAAGAGTGATAGTAAATTCATCAGCACTTTTGTCTGTTACAAGTGGCTTTTTTGCATATTCTGGATTCCAAAAGTAGAATAATTCAGAAAATGTATACTCTTCTGTAGTAAATAAGTTCATAAGCTCTTTGTAAAAGCCTTTTGCAAGTATTCCAGAGTGACCACCCATAGCTGAATGACTGTTAGGTCTGCGTAATGATACCCACGCAAGGAAAAATATACATATAGTGCTGTTGTGTGTAGGCTTTAGTGTCTTTCCAACACAATATATGCCGTCTTCGACCGTTATACAATTTCCATATGATGAGCATTTTGGAATTTTTTCGATTTTTTCAATCGATATTCTTCTTTGGGCGGAAAATTTGTTTAACTGTTTTCTTTTCAACTGGCATGGTATAAATTTTGTCGGATTAAAGCTAATAGTCCAATAATTCTTTTTCCCTTGTATTCCAGATGAACTTGTTTTAGGATTGCACATTTTTATAGACGTTCTCCATCTAAACGTATTGACAAGTGTCACAAAATCTTCTTTAAGAGTAAAATCAGATGTTGTGAACTGATACCTATTTTCTTTTTCAATTAAGCAGCCATCAGTATCTAGCAATCCAGCTAAAAGTTCTAATCTTTGTTCTTCGTCAGCAATTAAATATTCATCTGGAATGTGTTTAAGTGTTGTGTGCCTACTGTGACACATTCCATATTTTTGTAATTGTTCTCTAAGTCCTTTAAAGCCATAGTATCTTACACCGGTAGTTTTGTGTTTTGTATCCCATGCCAATCCATATCCAGCAGATAATATTTTTTGAACTATTGCATAATCGCTTTCCGCTCCGCATATATCCGGATTAGTATTTCTTCCATCGCCAAGCCACGCTCCTAATGTATACGGGTCAACCCATAGTGGTTTATGGGAGCCTTGAAGTTCTTGTGTGTCAGGAAGAAGCATTCTTTTTCGTCCATCTTTCTCAAAAAGATTTTCCTTTAAGAATTTTGTTTCGTATGTAACTTCTCTCTGTAAGCGCCTGTCGTATACAACCCACTCATGGTTTCCATGACAAACAATGCTTTCTCCATCCGAAAAAGTAACCTTATACTCCATTTCACAAGGGTTATGGATTGCTAATACGCGTTTAAATTCTCCGTCAATCCCTATTACTCTATCTCTTATAGTTAAATCGCCATGCTTTTTCCAACCTTTTTCTGTCAATACCGGTGTATCGTAAGAAATCGCTTTTCCAACTCTTGACGGCATTGATAATCCGTAAAATTTGATTATCCCGTTCTCAAGGTCCTCAAGGTCCTTAACTACAACTTTAAGTGTTTTACGGCGTGGAAAGTAAAATCTTTTGCTCCAATGTCTTTTACGTTCCATATAAAACATAAAACTTTCAAAATTGTAATAGCTCTCCAGTTTTAATACATCATAAAACTGATTAAGTAGTGGATATTCACTATTGCTTTCCTGTACAACTTTTTCAACTTCCCATATATCTTTTCCGTTAAACTGCTTTGTACAATAGCCATTTATAAGTTCTTTTGCCCTAGCCGTACATTTTAACATTGTGTCAATTTCGCCCTCATTCTTAGCAAGTTGGCACACGTTGTAGTAGGCTTCTATGATGTTTTCATCTATTCCTTTTTGGGATATGTATTTTTCGCAATCAGAAATTAAACTTTCCAATTCAGACATAAAGAAAAGCACCTCACTTTTCAGCAAAGGTGCTTATAGACCTCTGCCTATAACTGTTTTAGGGTAGCGGCTAACTCCATTTGTTAGCCGGTAATATTTTATTAGACTGTTGGCATTCCTTCATTACAAACCGGATGCAATTTGTTTATAAGTGCATTATAATCATCAATTACATACCTTACCGGAATCATATATGCTTTAATGCCATATATTTCCGCAGTCTGTCTTTCAATATGGCAGCCATTCCAATCATAGCTCTCACATATTCCAATAAATACATCAGCCCGTGCCAGCTTCTTAAGGCTTTCTCCTAAAAACCATACAGCTTCTTTACTATCTTTAGGTGGGTTATCCTCAATGTAGCTGTCGATAAGCTCTAATTCCTCGCCCTCGTATATTTCAGCAACCTTTTTCATCTTCTGAATACTTGCCTTGATTTCTTTCTCTGTTCTGCCTTTCATTGGCACGCTTACAAATAATTTTTTCATAATATATTCCTTTCTGCTGATAATCAGCAATCATTGTTCTAATTCATCAATTCTGTTTTCAAGTACATTTATGTACTCTCTCATTTTTTGTCCGTCCTTTTCCGAAAGATACTCAACACCAGTAGTCCCTATTTCCCACGATATGTCCTTTAAGTATTGGATTGCATTTTCAACTTTGTTATCGTCACGATTAAGTTCTTCACATAAACACTTAGCAATATCTTTAAATGGCTGTGGGTGTTCTACTCTCTCTAATGCCTTTTCAAAGGTGCAGTTTTTCTTGTGATACATAATAATCCCGGCAGCTTCATATTTTCCAAGATTAACTCCTAAAAATCGGTCTGTAACTGTGTCCCATATAGCATATAAGTTGTCTATATCGTCTTGTAATGCGACTATTAACATTTTTCATCCTCCACAACCCCATCAATTATTGTTCGTTCGAGCAATTCTCCAATGCTTATATTTGCCCTATCCGGCAATTGTTTGTATAATTCAATAAATTGTTGCTTTGTCAAAGGTTTCCAATTTGGATTGTCTCTCTTGCACTTAAAGTCTGTAACTCCCGGACCACATACATATCGTTCATTTCCGTTTGTATCAACAAAGGGACCAGTACAAAGGTCACAGTTCATTAAATGCTCACAAGGTTTTGGTTCGTGGCTATATCCGCTACAAATCTTTGTATCTGTATACTTCATAAAACCACCTGCGATACTTTACCTTTTTTCATTTCTTCCTCTGCTACTTTAATCGCATTTTCTTCGCTTACAAAATATTCTTTTCCAACCAAGTTATGTTCAATGGCTTGCACAATTTCCCAATAAGATGTCCATTCTCTTTCAATTATTTGATACCCAGAAATTTTACTTTTTGCAAAAGCAATAGGTCTATTTGTAACATGGTCATACCTGTTTTCACGTTCTGTTATACTATAATTAAATTGTATTAAATAATACTTATCGCCTTTCGTGAATGGTAAAACTATTATATTTTTCTTTACCTTTAATTTCATTCAATCACTCCTAACAATTTATTTTTATTCCCTCTGTCAATATGACAGTTTTATCCCTGTTTATTCCTCATAAACCTCTCAAAATCTTCCATACATTTATGGCACAAGTCGTATGTGACATTTAAAATACCATTCCTTGTAATCGAATTTCCGCACAGTATTCCTTTTTCAATTTCAGCACCGCACCTGTCGCAAGTGCGCCATTCTTTTTGATGTTTCATCCTTCCACCAACTTTCTACCACAGATAGGACAATAAGCTATTTTCATTACCATTTCAACATTCATATCTTTACTGCCACACACCGCAAAGGGTGGACATTTATTCAAGTCGCATGTAATTACAGGTTTATTTGACAACTTATCAATCTTAAATTTGCCATAATGTGTTATGATAGGAAATTTTTTCTCGCAAAATTCACACATATTACATCCCTCCTAGTTATCTTTTCCTTGGCGTAAATAATGTGTCCGGTAATACTTCGCCAGTTAAAAACTTATTCACATACTTCATAAAAGTCGGAACACTCATTCCGGCTATCTCTGCTGCCTTAACTTGGCTACATTCCCTGTTTAAGTATTTTGCTACACCCTCCGAGAACTTATCAATGTCCCGTGTTTTAACTCCTTGCGCCATAGACATATCTCCTTTTTTTGATAATCGGATAGACAGGGATTGAACCTGTGACCTCTTGGTGTCGTCAAGAGGTATCTCCGTTTGAGCTATCCGCTATGATTGATGTGGCGTGGATTTGAACCACGCATGAAATTCCGCTAGTTAGTCTGCACCTACGAATAGGGATAAATGGATTTTTATTTTCTAACGGATTTATTGGTGTAATTGCTTACAGCTATTTACCAGACTTGTTAATAGCAATTCTTGATGCACACCGTTTTCTTAACCATCAATTAATGTTTACCCATTCCATCACACATCAACTCACATGTAGATGGTTTTAGAGAAATTAGATAACCAACAACTTATTTCTCTTTTCTGTTTACACGCGAGAACGCCGTACACAGGATTTGAACCTGCAAGCCTTTTACAGCCAACGGTTTTCAAGACCGCTTCCTCATCACCCGGACATACGGCAAATATAGCAGTGTGGTGAAACTGCTATATCCTGAAATTGCTTTTGCCACCACTTTGTACAATTTCGTGCGGACTTTCTACCACTTACGGCAATGTTCGTACATTGTCGTAAGTTAGCGCAGTGTGTAGGATTCGAACCTACAAGGCGAACAAACGCCCGGCGGCTTAGCAAGCCGTTCCAATACCATTATGGGAACACTGCAAGGTAAACATGATTAAGGTTTCCCTTTATCCACCATAGATACAGTCATATTCAGCCACCGTGGAGATAAGTCTGAGCTTCCGGGTGCGACCCTTGGCTTCTTACCCCTGTCAAGCACGAATGGGATTGATGCCCACAAATTTCACGGTTCGTTCAGATTTGTTTTTTGCCAACCAAACATTTGCCATACCGCTACTTTAACGAATTTCTTGTGTTATACTCCGGTTTCCTGGATTCAAGGCAAACTGACTTAATGAGTTTTCCGCATATAGTCTGTGGTCTCTCACACCGCACACATCAACGGATTATTCTTGCACAGCAAGCGTCTATTATTCGTCAGCCACAAGGATTCTGCTTTTGACTTCTCTATGATGATACACCACACAGAATTGTTGATAGTTTCTATCTTCTTGCTTAAAATCACTTTCAAGCAAAAGCTGTCAGTCAATCCAATATCCCGAATTGGGACAACTCATTACCATGTGTCTCGGCAGGGATTGAAAAGTCCATCTACACCGAGGTAATCATGTTTAAATGGGGAAGAGAGGAATCGAACCTCTATTGTTTACCACTTGGGAACTGATTTACAGTCAGCCGCAACACCGCCAATCGTTGCCGCTTCCCCAGAACCATACCGCCTGTAACGGTCTACAACTGTAGGGTTGATTTTCACATAAAAGGGGTACTGTTATGAAAAAACTCGCCTATTTCTAGGCTAGTAGGGATAGCAGGAATCGAAACTGTATTAGAAGTTTTACCATTTAAACTATATCCCCAACCAGATTGATTTTAACTTATTAAGGAGAAGAAATGTCCGCATGTCCCAATTACGGACTAAACCCATTGGAAGCCTTGAAACTTCCCGGCAACCTTTAAATTGCATAGGTGAATAATATTTTATGAGGTCTTATGGTATATTAGCTGTCAAACAGCCAAACAGCCCTAGTTGGATTCGGACCAACGAATGCAGCAGTCAAAGTGCTGTGCCTTACCACTTGGCGATAGAGCTATTTAATTATTTAATTTATAAAGGGGTAATATTTAGATTATCCTATCAGAATTGTAGATATATGTATTATATATAAAAGTTATGTATATTGCAAGTATGTATATAGGCTTTTTTATTTTTTGAGATATTTGAGGGACTACGTGGCGGCGTATTGGGCTATTTTATAAACCCCCCTCCCCGGTCTATGCTCTAGGTGTTGCCGTTGTGGGTGTATTGCTACACCCACGGAATAAAATATATCAATATACTTGATTTATTCGGTTAGTACGTCGCAAAATCTTTATTTTGCGACATCAAAACGTTAATATTAGCGATTTTATGGGTCTTTCTGGTCTAAATTGTCAGACAATAAAGCATTATCGGCGGAGTTTTGGAGCTGCTGGCGAATGTCTGCGGCTGTAAGAGCTGTTTTATTGGTGCTTTCCCTGCTAACTCCCGGCAGATTCCAATTAAAATGATGGTTCATAGCTGCTAAATGTCCGACCGGATTTTTACCGGACCAGAGTCGAGCCTCTCCGCTGGCTTCATAATCTTTAGCCAGTTTTTCCCACAAATCATAAGCCGATGTACTTAGTCTATCCGCTTTCGTTCGTTCATTAGCCCAATTATATACTACCACTTCGTTTATTCCTGTTAATTTACAATATCCGCTTATAGTGCATATCTTATTATATTTATAGCATAAATATATATAATAATCTGCTATATAATTTAGATATTCGTAATTATAACTATTACAATTACTATTATTTATATTACTATATTGATTATTATAGTTGTTATTATTATACCCTTGCAATCTACCCTTTAATTTTAATCTATTAGTACTCTTGAAAGCATGATTATATACATAAATCAAAGCAGCGTAAAAAATAGACTGCGGAGCTTCTGCCATGTTGTCAATTTTTTCTTTCTCGCAAAACTCATTAAAATATAAATCTATATCATTTTCAAAAACTTCTTCGCTATCTTCAAAATCTTCTACCTTTTCCAACCCGTTCTACTCCTTTCCGCTAAAAATAAAAAACACGTTCAGGACTTCAAGTAGTGTTTGCTGTCTGTCTGTCTGTAACGTGTTCTCTTTCTGTTTTATCTTAGTCAAATCATAATTTATTTTTTTGAAAAAATCAAGCCGGAAAAAAAATTTGCTAGAGGTCTCTCTTTCTTTTTTTATTTTTTTCTTTCTTTCTTTTCTTTGCTTCTTTCTTTTCTTTCTGTCTTTTTTCTTTTTTTCTTTCTCTAATTTTTCACTCAAAAAATATTTTGAATAATACTATTAATGAAAAATCATTTTTAAGGCGATTCAGGGCAAAAGAAAAGACCCGGAACCGCTCCGGGTCTAAATTGGTTTTATTCGTTTTCAGTCTCGAATGTGTAGGGCTGCTCCATTCCGTTTGCTTCATGCTCCAGGAACTCGCGCAAGTCGTATAAATCTGCTATGCTCTCCCATTCGTCAATTAATTCTTCTGGGAAGTCTTCCGGTGGCTGGAAGCAGGCTTTTAATTCCTCGAATGTGTAAGCCTTTGCCTCGCTTTCTGCGTTTCTTTCTCTCTTGTCGATAATATAATATTTTTTCATGATTTCCACCCTCCAACCTTTGCGGCTGGTCCTTTCTTAACTTGTAGCTTAAGTATAGCATAAGTGCGTTATATTGTCAACACTTTTTACGCACTTATTTTAGAATTTTTTCTAATTCGTCAAGCTTTGCTATAACTGTATCTCTAATAAATGCAGAGTTACTTTTATTAAGTTGAAGTGCTTCAATACGTTCTTTTGTTCCGCGCGGAAAAGTAAGATTTAATCTATAGTTATTATTTTCATATCTTCGCACCGCTTCGCGCTGCTTCTTGCTTGTTTTTAGTTCCGCCATTTTTTATATCTCCTTTTTATATTAATAAATACATATTACATCAAGTGTGTTATATTGTCAATGCTAATAAGTGCGTTATACATATTGCACAAAACTATATCATTTATAAGTGTGTTATTTGTTTATATTGCCATATTGTAATTATGTAATAAGTGCGTTATACTTAGTATAACAAAAAGAAAGGAAGCCCCACAAGGGCAAAGGTAAAAAAATATGGATTATATTATTAAAATTGAAGACGCGAACAGCAATTATAACGATTGCTACGACATCGCAGAAGTTGACGCGCTGCATGAAGTGCGCGGAATACTTGAAGCGTTAAAAGCTGGAACACTTACAAGCTTTGAAATTAAAGGCGGCGACGTTCTGAACATCGTCAAAGAATTATCAGAAGAAGACGGCGCAGCAGTTCTTGAAGCTGCTGGATATGTCAATGCAGGCGGTGCAACTGATAAGGATTGTCCGGCTGGCGTGCTTGAAGATGTTGACTTCATTCTCAAAGACCAGGACGGCGAAAATATCGACCTTATAAGCTTCACTTGTGAATATAATCGGGCGGAATATGAAGCAGAGGAACGCAGAGCCTCCGAAGCTGGGGACGTAATGAACATTGAGCCAGTAAAAAAATATTGGCACCGCGTCGAATAAGCCGAAACGCTCCGATCTGGAGCGTCAGCCGTGGGATGGTCGCCCGGCTCTGATGATGGCAGACCAGAAAGGGAAAATATGAAGAATTGGACAATAGAACAATTATATGACCTTTGGAGAAATCGAGGATATACGAAAAAAGTAGCGCAGGCGAAAGCTGAAAAAGACTACAAGGAAATGCACCGAAAGAAATCGGACATAGAACAGCATCAGACCATGCAAGAAATGCTTTACAACTAAGTCGAAACCGCCCACGCGGCGGTCTGTAGGAACTGCCCCACCTGCACCGATGAGACAGGGCAAACGATGAAAGGAGAACTAAAAAATGAAAAATAATAATATTATGACGATAGTAGAAAAGACAAGTGAGCAGATAAGGAGCCACATAATAATTTATCAAAACGGCCCATTTGGCTATCACTTCGCAGAAATGGACACAATAGAACAGCTTGAAAAATTTTCTAAAATGTTAGGTTTTTCTTACACGCTGGAAGAGGTGAGCCATTCAGAGAAACACGGGGAATGTAAAAAATGCAGGCTTACACACTCGATAGACGACAACACCCGCAATTTTTGGGAACTCTCAGACGTCCCAACAGGTGCGAAGCCTTTTAAAGCTCTTTCAAACGGATCTATAGTTGACTGTTATTTTTTGAATGACGGCGAAACAATACACATTTATAGACCGAACCCAAACGCTAAAAATGTATATAAACCGCTTAGCCTTAAAAATCACATTAAATTTGTGAAAAATAACTATTTGTGCTAGCAGCCGAAACGCCCGCCAGGGCGTCAGCTGCGGACCGGCCGCCGTGGCTCTGAAGATGGCAGGCCAGAAAGGGAAAAGATGAAGAATTGGACAATAGAACAATTATATGACCTTTGGAGAAATCGAGGATATACGAAAAAAGTAGCGCAGGCGAAAGCTGAAAAAGACTACAAGGAAATGCACCGAAAGAAATCGGACATAGAACAGCATCAGACCATGCAAGAAATGCTTTACAACTAAGTCGAAACCGCCCACGCGGCGGTCTGTAGGAACTGCCCCACCTGCACCGATGAGACAGGGCGCACAATGAAAGGATGGTTGATTTTATGGCTACAGTTAAATTACAAGGAATTTATGAAAGAAGAAACGCTATCCCGGCGGCAGAACTCAAGCCGGGAATGATTACAATTTGGAATTTTGGTTATACAGAGACAATAAAGAGCGTTGAGCCTACCAAGAGCGGAAAAAGCGTCAGATGTGTTATTGTTTGCGACAAAAGCGGGAAAGAATACACGCGAACAATGCGAAACGATAGACTTGTAGCGATCGCATAGGCAAGCGGCGGCGTTTACCTGGGTTCAATTCCCCGGCTTGCTTTTACCGGAATAACCGGGAAATTTTGAAGATATGGAGGAAATGGAAATGGGAAAAATTTCTTTTGATGTAAACAACGGTGGAAAGCTAAATATTTGCCAAGCAAAGCACGACGGAAGCGTAAGCGTAAGTACTGGAGAGAGCAAAGGATATAATATAAGCGCGGGCGATTTTGTAATGCTTTTAAACTTTTACAAGTATGTCAAAGATAACGATATACAAAACGATTTTATAAATTATTATGGGAAAAACTAACCGCCGCAGAGGATGCCAGCCGGACCGATACCGGCGGCGGTTTTTGCGTTCCAAACCTTGACCGGGCAGCCTTACCCGGTGTATAATAAAGATAGGATTTTGAACGCTTGCAGGCTTTAGGACACTAAAGTTTTTAGCCTGTTTTTACGGTAAAATTGGGGCAATTTTGCCTTGAAATTTTGCCACATTTTAAAATTAACTTAGCCCCTGGGGAAAACATATACCTAGGGGGGTTGCAAAAATTTTGCATTATATTTTAAGGAGAAAAATATGATTAAATTTGAAAACTTAAAACAAGAGGTAATTACTGCCAAAAAAGAAGAATTTGAGTTTGAGGCGGTCTCGTGCTCAAAAAAGCGTTTTCCCGGCATAAAAGGTTATTCTATCCGGGATTTTTTGAACGAATATAACAAAATAATGGGGTTAGAGGGCGAATGTGCCTATATCTGGGAAACCCTTGGCAAGTGTTACTCTCTTGCAGATTTGAGAGATGACATCCGCCGCAATGTTCCTGAATATACCGCTGCCCTATTTGATAGAGCGGTAGCAGTTATCGGCATTTATGATTTTAATATTGCGTCGGCGTATGCCTTAATCGCAAAATACATCAGGAAAGGGGGCAAAACGTGTGGCATTTTTGAATAAAGCCGGCATTAAAATTTCTTATGACTGCCAAAGCTTGATTGACGAGCTTAAACAGGATATAGAGGAATTTGGGAGCCATCTCATATTAGATGTGGTGGTGCAGGATGTAGAGGGCGTAACCATCTACAAGGATTATAATTTTATTGAGAATGACCCGGCGACAGAGTCCACACTTGAACCTGGGGAACGGATTGTAAAAATGACTGCTGCCACCCTACTTATGATGTACGAAAAAGAGAATGAATTGCTTTGAAATCCGGTTCAAATTTTCGGGATTTTTTAAAAAAGAATTTTGCAGTCTAGTCAAAATACCATAGGGGGGTTCAAAAAAGTTTGCATCAAAATTTTGAAAGGAGTGAGAAGATGAAAAATAACTTTAATCAGCAGATTTTTGATTTAGCCAATAAAAAAGGGGCAGAATTATACAAAAAATCCGTCAATATGGATAAAATTGAAATCAATATCAACAGGTATCAGCAGGTAGAGGCATTTATGAAAAATATTCCTGAAAAAGTACCTGCTATGCCAATTTTAAAAGAGGGCGTGTTTGTGCTTAAAAATGGCTCTGAATCAGGAATGGTATTATTTAATTCAGACATTGAAGACAATACCATTACTGTCAAAGCAGATACGCTTGCAGTAACGGATAATTCCCCCGTATGGCTTTGTTCTGCTAAATACATTTTCCCTTGTGAAATGGCAATAGGCGATGCTTTAAAAATAGAGGACTATGTTGACCCTAAAAGTCAGATTATGGGTACAATTAAAGGTAAAGAGGACAATAATACCAAGAAAAAATTATCATCGTTGTTTATGTCTGCTTTAGGTGTGACCTTGTGGCTTAACTATCTAATGTTGCATCCTGAACAAAAGGAAGTGCATAGAAAGAAAAGAAGTTCTCACAATTCAGAGCATAATTTTTATTCAAGTAAAGAACATATTGTCCGTTTGAATGGTGTTTCAATCAAGACAGATAGCCCGACAGTAGCTTCAAAAATCAGAAGTAGGAAAATTGTCCGTGTAGCAGAATGTTGGTCTGTAAGAGGACATTACAGACACTATAAGTCAGGCAAAGTGGTATATATCAAACCTTTTGAAAAAGGTACCAATAAAGGGAAGATAGTCCCTAAAAAATATGACATAGTATAGAACCTTGACATATTGTTAGCAATGTTATATAATCTCATTAATTTCTTAAATATCTCCACATTGGAATGTAAATTAATAATTAAATTATTTTTCCCCGAATAACCCACATTGGAATGTAAATTAATTTTTAAACTTAATTATTTGTTTAGCACTTTTAAAAGTGCAAGAAAAACGCAAAAAGGAGAAAAGCTATGGTTACAGCTTGGCACGGAATTTTTGACCAGATTTTAAATGCTCAAAATCGTGGAGATTGGGAAGAAGTTCTACAACTTTCAATGAAATTGTGCAACAATTATGAACTTCCTGTACCTCATTTTCTTTACAAGGAAGAAGAATCCGAGGACAGAAGCAAAAAATTACTTCTATGGCTAATGGAAACACACAATGAACTATTAGCAAAAATTAAAAAGTAGGCATTGAGCCTACTTTTTGCTTTCTAGTGACATAATAAGTGCAACACTAGAGTATTTGTTTTCTTTCAATTCGGTCAACATTCTTTCTTTTGTCATATCCGGATTGGTCCTTTTAATTATTTTCAACAGTTCTTCAATACTCATTATCCCACTCTCCTAACTGCCCCAAGTACCATATCGACAATGTCAAATACTTCATCCCCATAAGTTGCTACAAAATCACACAATATCTCTTCCTGTTCTATTGGCAAATACACATCATAGGACATACAGATTGCATGGCATACTTCGTGTATCAGCACTTTGCGTTGCATAAATCCGCGCAAAGCATTTGACAAATAGATTGTGTGCGTGCTTCTATCAGTTACACCTAGCACAGAAACATTATCTGACCGCTTTAATTCGCCAGATAACGGATTTTTATATTGTACTTGCCACATTGTACCATTAATACTAAAAATCATCTGTATGCCCCTTTCTGCGCATAATAAAAACCACCAACTGAATATCAGCTAGTGGCTTTTTATTAGCAAAAGTAGCAATTATCTACTTCTCCGCATTTCTTTTTTCCATCATAATAATAGAAATCGTTTGCATCAAACTGAAAGATGGCAAACAGCGAAGTTTTACCAGATAAATACTTTAATCCATCTTTATCTATATAAAATTGAGTGACCTCATTATCAATGGGGCTGATTATCAAATCTCCATTTTTAAGGTTGTTAAAAGTTCCTATTTTTTGTCTTTTCATAAATAGCCTCCGTTTTATCCAAAAGTAAATGTGTTCCTCTTCTGATGGCTTCACCTTTTGTGAAATTGTGCTGTTCACAATAGGCTTTCAGTTTTCTTTCTGTTTCCTCATCAAGCCTGATACTAAATCTGCTTGATTTCGGATTGTCGACTTTAGGTCTGCCTGCCGGTGACATAAACATCACTTCCTTTCTTGTCACACCTTTATTATATTTATGTCACACCATATTGTCAAGCATTATTTTAAAATATTTTTTCACTAGCCAATATTCAGTTATCAATGTACAAAAACAGGCCATGAATATTGCTACCCATAGCCCTTAAATTTACAACTTAGAAACAAGTGTACTAAGTTTAGTACGCATAAGATTACGTTCCTCTGCTGTCATATCGCCAATAAGCTGTGTAATATCGCCGCCAAGCTCCTTAATATAGCCGTCAAGTGCTTTCATCTTATGTTCCTTATCCTCCGGTGTATTAGCCTTGTGCATTTCCTTAGTTTCCGTGTAATTTCTCTTTGCTCTGTCATAACCACTTTCAGACATTGGCTCTGTATAGTACATCTTACCATAATCCCTATCCATATCCCTCATATGTTCTGCTTCTGGGTACATGTGCATATAAGGTGGCTCTTCATATCCCCTGCGGTATGTTCCTTTACCTTTCGGTGCAAATCTTCCATCTGCATAGCGGTAGTGGTCGTAGTATCTTCTGTCTGGATAATCTTCGTACTGTTCAAGCATACGCATAATATCCTCGTTATCTTCTGACTTTTCCATAGCTTCAACAATTCTGTAATCCTTGTCAAAGCAAGCTATATTCTTCGCTATTTCTGTAAAATCCTTTAAATCGTCAAGGTTCTGCCCCTCAAAGCTATCTAATCCGATTGCTTCAACTTTAGCTTTGACACATTCCATAATCTGTTTAGCCCATTTATGCATAATATCAAGCCTCCCTTACTGCAATCAAATTACTGTTCTGTACTTCGATAGCCTGTGTAGATGTATTCTGCACGGCTACCGTACTGCAACAGCCACAAGGTACATCCACGTAGGCTTGAGCTGAAACGTTAAATAAATTTTGTACTGCTGCCGGTGTTACAACCATTCTTGTTGACTGTAAAGGCTCTCCATCTACTGCAATGGCAAGTGATATAGCTCCAACTGTACCGCCTGTAGGTATCTGAATGTTTCCACTATAAGATACTAAAAATCTAGCCTTGCACTGATTTGTAATACCTCTTAACTTGATAATTCCACTTCCCTGTCTGTGTACTATACATTTGCTACCGCATACCGGTGTTTCTGTAAATGCAACATCTTCTCCGGCGGCAACTGTTTGTAATGCAATTCCTGTTATTTCCATTATCTTTACCTCTCTTTCAAAAAAATAAGGGCAAACATTATAGTCTGCCCTTTGATTATAAGTAATACTGCTTAGCAGACATAATCGAGTTAAACTCAATTAAGATACTCAATTATTCAGTTTTAGCAGCCGCATCCTGTATTGCAACCACATCCATAAGCATAAGCATTAGGATTAGGCACAACATAAGCTGGAATAGCCGTAGGATTTACAGAGTTGATAATCTGCTGTGTCTGAGCTGCCATCTGAGTTGTAAGAAGTGCGTTCTGTCTATCCTGTGATGCGGCTCTGCGTAAATCGTTGTTCTCTGCTGTAAGTGTTGCTATCTTATCATTTGTTAAGAAATCAAGGATAGCTCTCGTTCCTGCCTGCTGGCTGTCGATAATATCTCTTGTGTTGTTGCACATTGTGTTCTGTAAAGCACAAGTGTTAGTTGCCATGTTGTAGTTTACGCCTTGAATAGCTTCTCTTGTCTCACAGCAACAGTTAGCAAGCTGTGCCTGTAATGCGTTTGTATTCTGCATATTAGCGACTGTATCAGCGTTAATAGCTTGCTGGATACCGAATCCGGTCTGCATGATATTTGTGTTAATACCATTGAAACCTGTGAGCATACTATTGTTCATAGCATAGAAGCCGTCACAAAGTCCGTTAGAAATGCCATCTAACTTGCTGATAACTGCTGAATTATCAAATCCTCTTTGAATATCAGCCTGTGTAGCTGCTGTCGCAACATAGCCACCGCCATTGTTACCGCCAAAGCCGCCAAATCCACCATTGCCCCATCCAAAGAGTAATGCAAATACAACGATTATCCAAAGCCATCCGCCGTCAGCCCATCCGCCGTTATTGCCGTTGCCGTCAATATTAGCGACTAATGGTACGCTGGCACAATTTGAGTTTGAAAACATATTGTTACCTCCTAAAAATATATTCATAAAGATGTCACCTAGGTAGTTTGCAAAGACATCTAATATGCTACTAATTACCAAATCTACTTTTTATCTGGCTAAATACATCATCTGCATTTAGTCCCTTTTCTTTGCATAAATTTCTAGCCATCTGTTCTATGCCTTGCATATTGCCCTGCTGTGCCATCTGCATAGTGTTTTTCATCATAGGATTGCTCATAATCTGATTATTTCCCATCATCTGCTGTATAAACTGTTGCGGACCAGCTTTCATCATCTGAAAAATGTTAATTGGGTTCATTCTTCATCACCGCCTTTGCTTTGAGTTCTTGAAGTTTTTCTTTGTGTTCCTAAAGATTTATCAAATCTATCTTCCAACTGCCCTATTTTCTCCGATAACTCTTCAAACTTATTCAGGAATAGCTGTGTGCTTTCGTCTGATAGGGTAAATTTAGCGTTTTCTGCGTTAGACATAGAATTTGCTGTCTGATTATCTTTAGGGGGTGTATAAGGCTTATACACAATCGTATTAATGGTCCCGTTAGCGTTCCAACCTTTGACATAAATCTCCGACATATCCTGTTTAGGGAAAAATGCCATTGAGCCGTCCATAGGAACCTCGTTAGCATTAATGTTTTCAACCGCCTGTACTATTCTTCCGCTAATGCCTGTCATCTGCTGTGGCATAGGCTGTTGTTGTAAGCTCTGCTGATAACTTTGTAAAAAGTTCATTCTATCCATATATGGATTTTGAGATTGCATATAAGGATTATTCATCATAGGTGCCTGATAAGGATTGTTCATTGTCTGCCTCCTCTAAAACATCTTCGATTGCGTGGATAACAAGAGATAATGTTACTAAGTCAAGTTTTTGCAACTCTTCTTTGCTTAAGATTTTTTCTCTAACTTCATCAGAAAACATTCGCACTACCTCTCTTTCTAGCTTAATTTTGGCATAAAAAAAGACGCTTATAGCGACATATAATAGACACATATATGACACATAAGCGACATTTTTAAAATTATGCAGTTGTAAAAACGTGATAAATACGGCATTAGCACTTCCTATATGTCATAGGCACAGCGTAAGTCGAAAACTTTACGTTCAGGCTCATATCAAAATTGTCGATTGCTTTTATAAGTCCTATGCATCCTATCTGGAACAGATCATCCATATTTTCGCCGTTGCCGGAAAATCGTTTTACAACGCTTAAAACAAGTCTTAAGTTGCATTTTATATATCTTTCCCTCGCTGCTTTATCTCCGTTTTTTACTTTAATAATGAGTTCTTCTTTTTCCTTGGTAGATAAGAGTGGTAATTTTGATGTGTTCACTCCACATATTTCAACTTTGTACATTGTCATATTCTCACCTGCCTAGCTAAATATAAGAATATGATTAACAGTTTTAACAGTGGTTATTCATTCTTTATCATTTCTTTTTTCAGACGTTTTATTATCTTTTTTTCAAGTCTTGATATGTAGGACTGGGATATTCCAAGCATATCCGCCACTTCTTTTTGTGTAAGTTCTTTTCCGTCAGGGGAGTTAAGACCAAATCTCAGGTCTATAATGGTTCTTTCCCTTTCGCTCAACTTATTCACTGCCTTTAAAAGCAGTTTTTTCTCGGCTTCGTCTTCAAGATTTCTATAAATTATGTCTTCGTCCGTTCCCAGAATATCCGACAAAAGAAGCTCGTTGCCATCCCAGTCCACATTCAGCGGTTCGTCAATAGATACTTCCATTCTTGTCTTATGATTTCGTCTCAGGTACATGAGAATCTCATTTTCTATACATCTTGACGCATAGGTCGCCAGTTTAATTTTTTTATTAATATCAAAGGAATTGATGGCTTTTATAAGTCCTATCGTTCCTATGGAAATCAAATCTTCCACTCCAACACCTGTGTTATCGAATTTTTTTGCTATGTAGACCACAAGGCGCAAATTATGTTCAATCAGCATCGTTTTTGCTTTAGTATCATACTCCGTCCCCAGATCTGCTATTACTTCTGCTTCTTCGGCTGGTTCTAACGGTGCCGGCAGAACATCTGCCCCGCCTATGTAATGAATATCTCCTTTTCTGTCCAACAGAAAATTTTTGAAACTCGGAACCATCCGAAACTGAAACCTTTTAGGCATCATTACTTTTAAATACATTGTTATCCTCCTTATTTGACTTGTGTAACATTTCCGGATGAAGAATAATGTTATATTCTTCTTTTCCGGAAAGTCTGCCTGAATACAGGGCAAACCATGGCTTATCTATATGGAACTCCCCTCCCGATGTGTGTATGGTTAGTCCTGTAAACTGCACAACAGGTATAAGTCCCGATTCATTTCCCACTGAGGCAAACGGTATCAGATGATATCCCATACCTATACCGTCTTCCATTATTTTCCGTGCGGCTTCTGATTCTATCAGATTAACCGGAACATTAAATATCGGATCATACAGAGAGTTTCCCGTATCAAGGAGTGCCATGAGCTTTATCTTTTTGTCTTTGTTTTCAAGAATTGCTACTGTTCTGGTCTCCTCAAGATATAATCTTTTGGATATACTTTTTATCATGCTTTGCAATAACGGCGCAAACATTACTCCGCCTACCCCTACTAACACCCACGATACTCCTTGTCCCCGCAGAGCAAATCCTGCGAAGGTATAATAATAAATAACGTGCAGAATTCCTCCAAGTGTTATGGCAAACAGATATATTAGTCCTGCCCCTCCTATTATCTGCCTTATCTTCTTTTTCCCTGTCAGTATGAAACTCATAAGCAGTACAATTACCGCGTAGGTCATTATCTTCCATACGGCACCGTTTAGTCGAAAGGCTATTATCAAAGTGGCATATAATGCACCAACAGCTGCAGCCCCTATTCTTCTAATATATACATGTTGCGTAATTTTTAGAATTTTGGTTACTTCCCACATGATCATGTAATCCATATAGAAATTTACCAGAAAAAACATATCCAGGTATATTTCATACTCCATAATCTTCCTCCTGTTGTAACACGAGTTAATTATAGGCAATTCCTTCTACGAATTATGTCGAAATGACTACAGAGGGAAATTTTTTTGTGCGACAGGATGTTACAGAATTCTTTATGATGTTACAGGGAGACCGGGGCGCGGGGTGTGCGGGGATTCGGGCCCGGCGCGGGGTGGGGATTATTTGGGGTAAGATGGGAAATTTTCTACCTTTTTGCCGTTTTTTCGCCGTTTGGGTAGAGATTTGCATTAGTTCTCGTCTTTGCATGATTCTCTATTTTCAAAAACTTATCGTCCTTTATAGTAATGATTAAATAGAATCTTCTCTGTTCTGATTCTCAATATCACACCCACACAGCAAATTCGCATCCCCGTCAAAATAATTCATATAGTCATATAGAATTTCCATTGTTGGAAATTTCCCAATAGCCCAAACAATAGTTTGAGCCAGCGAGATTTTCCCACTGGCTCAAATTATGTTCATAAATCCTTATTCCAACATACGCAAGTTTACGACTATAATCAAACAAGTATGATTCTCCGATTTTACCTACACCATAATATGGAAGAATTCTATTTAAATCTGATGCTCTTTGCCTATCAGTTTCAAGTCTTTACGCTTCTTCCTTAGTTTTACAGTTTTTCAGCTTTTTCCTGCATTGTAAATGGTTCCTGAAATCATTGTCTGCCTCCTATCCCTTGAAATCAATCGTTCTTCCAAGATACTTTTCAGCATCCGTCTTTACAGTATCTGCCATCTGTAAATAGTTATAGTCATCTATCTTTTTTTTCAATTCCTCAATAGAATTTGCTGTAATTACTACTTCCTGTGAGTCCTTATTCTTAAGCCTTTTCTCTTCGAGCTGTTCTTCCCGTTCCTTTTTCTCAGCTTTTTTCCGAGCCGCTTTCTTTTCTTCTTTTTTCTCGGCTCTTTGTTTTTCCAATCTATCCGCTTGGGCTTTAAAAGACTTGTCCATAACTGCAAAGAATGAAGATGCACCGTTATCGTTTACCTGCATACCAAATCCTTTGATATTTGCAGAATTACCCAATGACTGCTTTAACTCCGGCAATTTATTCTGTGCAGAAGCAATCACGCTTTCGTACTGTTTACGATATTGCTCATCCGTTGCCATACGCTCAATCTTTTCTTCATCAATCAAAACAACCATTTTGTGAGGGTTAGCAAAACTTCCGGCATTCGCTTTTGCCATTTCCTTCATGTCATTGCTTACCAGAATAAAATCCATATTTTGATATTTAGACTTTAATTCCTCATAATACTTCTTTGCATTTTCACTAAGCTTCGGCTGACCAATTGTCTTTCCGGTCACCCCATACTTTCTGACTTCATCAGCCTGTTTCGTTTCCTTTGCAGCATAAGTGTTACCTACTGCATTTGTACTGTTAGTAATTGTTCCTAAATCCATACTAATACCTCCTTGTATTCTGTGTGGTAAATCCGTTTACCTATACTCTATCATTTTATATATCGACAAAATATTCAAAAAAGTTTAAAAAAAAATGTAACAGGATACAGCATTAGCCATATCCTGTCATACAACTCGCTATATTAAACAATTCCACCGTGCTTATATTGCTGTTCCCGAAGCTTATCCAACGATTTTGCTCCATCCGGACTATAAAAATCCAATAAATCCAAAAAATTTCCAGACTCCTTACACCCATGCAATAACATACGCATACTATCCGCATCTTTACCGAATAACATACCCAGCAGACTCATATCATACTGATTTTGACTATCACTTAATATTCCCTGCTGATGTAAATCCTCCATAAAACCATAAGTACGAACCTCAGAACCTATTCGCATCGCCACATTATATAAATCCGGATCAACAGTATGAAGATAATTTAGGTAGCGTGTCTCAATATTTTTATTGGGTTTGCCGCTCATCATCCAATTTGCTATATCTTCCAAAGATGCACCTACGGCAGCATCATCAATCAAATGCATCTGCCATCTACCGCTTTCAGTCTTTGTAAAAGTATATTTTCCATCTTCCGAATACAATGTATTTGACCATGAGTTTTTTGGAGCCGCCTGATCTCTGACAAGCACTTCAAATGCATCCATTGCAGCTCTGTCTGGGATACACTTTTTTTCATCTGTTGGTAATTCCATTTTCCCCAATGCTACTGCTGTTTGCACCAGCTCATAATCCGATATGTTTTCTCCATGATAGAAATAAGATTTTTGTTCTTTCAATTTTTCAAATGAAGCCGGTAGTTTTACTTCTGCCAACTGTTCTTTGGAAACCTCAGTCCAATCTTCTTTTTTCTTACTACCTGCTGTCTGCATCTGTACTCTCGGACCATTTGTAATCTTTGTACCATATTTTGCATTTACCATATGTTCCGTTATTGTCACATGTGCAAACTGAAATAAACTCCTTTGGTTTCTTGTCTTTCCGTAACCTTCTACTTTCGCAGCATACGGAAATGATGACTTCGTATTCAAAACAGAGTAAGTACCTGTATAAAATGTATTTGCCGCCTGTATTCTCATAATATAACCTCCAATCCAAAAAGAAACATCGTCTATTTTCACATTCAATCCCTTGAATACAGACGCCATCCTTAGCTATTAAATATATCGACAAATATTCAATTATCTTTACCTCTCGGAATAAAAACCTGTCTGAATGGGAACAAAACCATTACCGTACTACACTTCCTCATCTACCTTCTTTGATACAAGCTCCGATAAAGCATTGTTATATCTATCTCATATTTTCCCTCAATATATACATCCTCTGAATCGTTGTCATCAAAGTCTGCATCTTCCTCAGATACATTCCCGCTGCCTTTCAACAATAATTGTTCTGTACGCTCAATTCTTTCTAACAGTCTACGGAGGGTTTCTTCAAAGGAATACACAGAACTTTCCAAACGCTTAATCAGATTGAACCTATGAAGAATAATTATACCATTCGCCTGTGTATCGAAGTTCATATCTCCACCATGCTTACCTTTAAGGGAATACTTTTCAATGTACAGCTTCTTGTATTCTTCCTTGATGTATCTTGTAGGCGTATAAACACTGAGAATCAAGGCTTCAAGAAGCTCATTGGTCTCTCTGAAATGTAAAAGTTCCTTCTTTGTATCAATATCACTATTATATGTATCTGGCTTGTTTTTCTCCGGGAACTGACCTACCCCCTTATCACCATAATAACTGGTAATATGCTTTCTGCTTCGTGATATCGTCATAATTTCCAACAACTTATAGAAATCTGATGGCATACTATCTTTTTTAATCTTTTTATTGGTTTCTGCACGATAACCTTCAAGAATATCTGTAATATCTGCATCAAAACCCTGAGCCTGCCACCTTTCCTTGGCAAGCTCAAAGAAATGATTACGTGAAGCATCAATCAGAGCCATTCTGCATCACCCCTAAGTGGACAACTACCCCTGCAATAGTCAGCATTGAATAATACACTCTGATAAGCTTTGCACTTTCATTTGGTGGAACAACAAGCTCATCACAAGTGCTACATATGACTGCATTACTCATTCCTTCAGCACGATAATATTTTGCTCATCTACAGCTTTAGGGAGCAACAGCGCAAAAAAATTAGGGTGCTTTTCAGCAATAGTGTTTAATAACATTTTTCCATTCCTCCTTTCAGAAAAAGTCCCGACAATTCAGGGTTGTGTGTGATGTTAGCTCTAGCCTTATTTTTTGTAAAGATTGTCTTGAAATTATTCTTAAAAAGTTGCATGGACTATACAGTTATTTGCCGGTCTACAAAAAAAAGGCAAAAAATTGGAGCCAGTCTTTCGACTGACTCTGCTCTTTTAACTCTGTATACATTATTCATTTCTTAGCCACATATAATAATCTCGTGCATTATTTTTGATGGCTTATAATCCATTGCAATATATCCTCCGCACCTATTTTGCCAGATGCCAAATCTAGGATGGTGTCACTCAGTTCTTTCTGTGTATATGAAAGCTCATAACCATTTAATGCCAAAAACACTAACATTACATGTGTACCTAATCTTTTGTTTCCATCAACCATAGGATGGTTCTTTACAATTCCAAAGCAAAGCTGTGCTGCTTTTGCCTGTACACTTGGATATAATTCTTCGTCTCCAAATGACTGAAATGGATTAGCCAGTGCTGAATCCAACATACCATCATCACGAATTCCATCACCACCGCCAGTGGCTTCAATCAGTCGCTCATGAAGTAAAATTACCTGCTCTTTGCTTAATCTTATCATTTGGCAAGCACCTCGTAAGCCTCCATATTCTGCTTGATAAGACGCTCTGATATAGCAAATACATCCTCTGTGGATGCTATTTTTTCCTGCTCCGCTTTGCTAAAGTCAATCACAAGATATCTTGGTACATTGTTTTTAAGGATAACTGCTGTGCCATGTTCGTCAACAACTCTGGCAACCTTTGAAAAATTCTGATTGGCTTCTGTTATAGAAATCATTGTATTTGTATCAACTGTCATAATATGCACCTCACTTTCATTTATATTATACGCATATTGTAGGATAAATACAACCTATTTTTATAGCTACCCCATAAGCTTTTGGAAATAATTTCTTCGTAAAGTGAATTTCAAAATTCCAGTTTTTCGACTCCAAAAATAGCAAAACTGGAATTTACTCTTGCACATGGTTTTTGATACAATTTCACATGGTTATCTGTCTGTTGGAAAGGATTATCATATGAACGAACATGATCAAAAACATTTAACCCTGTCCAACAGGACATATATTGAACAGGAACTGTTACAGAAAAGTACTTTTTCTTCAATAGGATCTGTCTTACACAAAGACCCATCCACCATTTCAAAAGAAGTAAAGCGTTACTCAAAAACGATTCCTGCCGGGTACAGCTACAAATGTAATCTCTGCAAGCATTATAAAGACTGTGACTTAAGGAGCAAAGAATTGAAATGTCCTCGATATTCAAGCCATTGCTCTTTTTATTGCAAGAAATGCAACAAAATCAACAAACCACCGTATGTTTGTAAATTATTAATTCAAAAAACCGTGATATTTCAAAACACCTTTCGGAGCTTTATCAATGTATGTTACAGCTTCCCTATACATTCTTTTTTTCTCTGCTAATAATTTTTTAATTTCTTCTGTTATTTTTGTCATAAGCAATTCTCCTTTTCATTTTTATTATGTTGTTGCTTTCTATACCTTTTCCCGGGATTTCCGCTGTTTAGGTAGAGATTCCCGGACGGCGTGGCTTGGAATCTCTACCTTTTCCCGGTAAAAACCACTGTTTGGGTAGAGATTCCCGGCATCACGCCCCACCACGGTGACACATCACGTTGCTGTTTCTCTATCCATTTCATTGTTATTATTATATTTTATAAGGGAAATAATTGACTTTAATGAACATCAGCCCCGCATAAAGCGGGGCTGATTAAAAGATATATTATTCTTAAAGATTATTTGTTAGCAATTGCTGCCTGAGCTGCTGCAAGTCTTGCGATAGGTACACGGAATGGTGAACATGATACATAATCAAGACCAATCTTGTGGCAGAATTCAACTGATGAAGGATCTCCACCGTGTTCTCCACAGATACCTACATGAAGTTTTGGATTAACCGGCTTACCAAGTTTGATAGCCATATCCATTAACTTGCCAACACCTATCTGGTCAAGCTTAGCAAATGGATCGTTCTCGAAGATCTTTGTATCATAGTAAGCATTTAAGAACTTACCTGCGTCATCTCTTGAGAAACCGAATGTCATCTGTGTTAAATCGTTAGTACCGAAGCAGAAGAAGTCAGCTTCCTTAGCGATTTCGTCAGCTGTAAGAGCTGCTCTAGGGATTTCGATCATTGTACCAACTTCATATTCAAGCTTAACGCCTGCTGCTGCGATTTCAGCATCTGCTGTCTCAACAACTACTTTCTTAACGAATTTTAATTCCTTAACTTCACATACAAGTGGAATCATGATTTCAGGCTTAACTGTCCAGTCTGGATGAGCTTTCTGAACTTCGATAGCTGCACGGATAACTGCCTTTGTCTGCATCTTAGCGATTTCTGGATAAGTTACAGCAAGACGGCATCCTCTGTGACCCATCATTGGGTTGAATTCGTGTAATGAAGCGATGATATTCTTGATATCTTCTACTGACTTGCCCTGAGCCTTTGCAAGCTTCTCGATGTCAGCTTCTTCTGTAGGAACGAATTCATGAAGAGGTGGATCAAGGAATCTGATTGTAACCGGATTACCTTCAAGAGCTTCGTATAATGCCTTGAAATCTCCCTGCTGGTATGGAAGAATCTTTTCAAGAGCTGCTTCTCTTTCTTCAACTGTATCTGAGCAGATCATTTCACGGAATGCAGCAATTCTGTCTTCTTCAAAGAACATATGCTCTGTACGGCAAAGACCGATACCTTCTGCACCGAGTTCACGAGCCTTCTTAGCGTCAGCTGGTGTGTCTGCGTTAGTTCTTACTTTAAGTGTTCTGAACTTGTCAGCCCAAGCCATAACTCTTCCGAATGTACCTGCGATCTGGGCATCAACTGTAGGAATGATTCCTGCGTAGATGTTACCTGTTGTACCATCGATAGAGATTTCAGAACCTTCTGTAAATGTCTGTCCTGCTAATGTGAACTTCTTGTTCTCTTCGTCCATAGCAATTTCGCCACATCCTGATACACAGCATGTACCCATACCACGGGCAACAACGGCAGCGTGTGATGTCATACCACCACGAACTGTAAGGATACCCTGGGCAGCCTTCATACCTGTGATATCTTCTGGAGATGTCTCAAGACGTACAAGAACTACCTTTTCACCCTTTGCAGCCCATTCAGCAGCGTCATCTGCTGTGAATACGACTTTACCGCAAGCAGCTCCAGGAGAAGCACCAAGACCTTTTCCGATTGGTGTTGCAGCCTTAAGAGCCTTAGCATCAAACTGTGGATGAAGTAATGTATCAAGGTTACGAGGATCAATCATAGCAACTGCTTCAGCTTCTGTCTTGTGTCCTTCATCAACAAGGTCACATGCAATCTGGAGTGCAGCCTGAGCTGTTCTCTTACCGTTACGGCACTGAAGCATGTATAATTTCTTATTCTCAACTGTGAATTCCATATCCTGCATATCATGATAATGATTTTCAAGAGTATCACATACTTTGATGAATTCAGCGTATGCTTCTGGGAATTCCTGTTCCATCTGGGCGATAGGCATTGGTGTACGAACACCTGCAACTACGTCTTCACCCTGTGCATTGATGAGGAACTCACCCATGAGCTTCTTCTCACCTGTAGCAGGATCTCTTGTAAATGCAACACCTGTACCGGATTCATTATTTAAGTTACCGAATACCATTGGCATTACGTTAACTGCTGTACCCCATGAATAAGGGATATCATTGTCTCTTCTATAAACGTTAGCACGTGGGTTATCCCATGAACGGAATACAGCCTCGATAGCTAACTTTAACTGTTCTACAGGATCAGAAGGGAAATCTGTTCCTAACTGGTTCTTGTATTCAGCCTTAAACTGTTCAGCTAATGTCTTAAGATCTGCTGCTGTAAGTTCAACGTCGAACTTAACGCCCTTTTCTTCTTTCATCTTGTCGATTAACTGTTCAAAATACTTCTTACCAACTTCCATAACAACGTCAGAGAACATCTGGATGAAACGTCTGTAAGAGTCATATACGAAACGTTCAAAAGCAGGATCTGAATTGCCGGCGATCATAGCTGCAACTACATCATCGTTAAGACCAAGGTTGAGGATTGTATCCATCATACCAGGCATAGATGCTCTTGCACCTGAACGAACTGAAACTAAGAGTGGATTCTTGAGATCTCCGAACTTCTTGCCGTTGATTTCTTCCATCTTCTTAACGCCTTCCATAGCCTGAGCCATGATTTCGTCGTTAATCTTACGTCCGTCCTCATAATACTGAGTACAAGCTTCTGTTGTAATTGTGAATCCCTGTGGTACCGGAAGTCCGATGCTTGTCATTTCAGCAAGGTTGGCACCCTTACCACCAAGAAGATTACGCATAGTCATGTCGCCTTCGCTAAACATGTAAACCCATTTGTTTGCCATTTAATAATTCCTCCTAATAAATTAATTATCACTAAAACTATAGTCTAACCTATAACAGTATACCATAATGCAGAAAAATTTCAAGAATTTTAGTCCACAAAAATACATATTTTGACGGTTTCGCCTATTGTTTTATAATTACCTTTTTTCGATACTTCGTAAAGGGAATTTTCTTTTGTTACAAAATAATAGTTTTTTTCTGAATATATTATTTTATCCCACTGTAAAAAGTTGTTTTTCTGTGAGATTTTTCTGACTTTATCATTATTTGACTGATTAATATAACCAATTCCGTTTTTGACATAACATACTGCATCGGAATTAACAACGGCGGTAAGATTGCTTACGCCGGTGTCAATAATTCTGTTGTCGCCATAAAGTTTTAAAAGATTGTTGTCCGTGTCAACGATATACATATTCTTTCCGGTAAATACAGGTTCCTCGCCATAATTTTTTTCACATATCTTTACAGCAGAAGCACCGGAAGGTACATTACCGGCAAAATAAAGACTGCCGGAATCCGTAATATATGCATAATTATCAGCTGTGTCATAATACAACGTAATATCTGATAACGAAGTCCTGAATAACGGGGTTGTGTAGTCAGCGTCTTTGTCCGCAAGGTAACATCCGTTTTCTTTCAGATAGTATGCATTATCTTCATCCAAGGCATTATCGCAGAAGGAATCCACATTATTATCGGCTTTTTTTGTTATTCCGTCATAATATGCAAAAAGATTACCGTCCTTGTCAGTGTAATATATCAAATCTTCTGTATCAAGATACCTGTAATCCATCACATCATCTGCGATTTTTCTGACAGTGCTGCCGTCATAATATGTAAGTGCCCTGTCATTTACGATGCCGTACTCGGCATTACCCATGTCAAGATAAAGCATCGTGCCGTCATCATTCACATCAATCATTACTTTCTGCCTGTCATCGGAAGTAATTTTTCCGGCATTTTCTCCGGTTCCGGTAAAAAGGCTGTACCGGGAATTGTCCTTATCGGATACAATGGTTGTAATGGCATAAAAACTTCCGTCATCACTTATCATGCACCCGTCTTTGCTTATATCGGTGGCCTGTATTCCCGTATCGGTTATCCCGCCGTCATATATGTATATTTTTTCATTGCTCTGGAAAATAAGTGCGGACAAATCCCGGTTTGCCGTTATGTAAACAGGATTATCACAGGCAATTTCCGAAACACTGCCGTTACGGCATATAACGAAGCCTTTTTCTCTTGTAATAAGAAAATCCCGGTCATTGACTTCATATATCTCCTTGTAATCCGCTATTTCAAGCAGGGGTGAAGCAGGATTTTTAACTGAGGCAATTTTAGTGCCGTCAAAAAAGAGCACATCTGAGCGGTCAATCCTTTTTATGTTGTAAACCGTAACAGGAACCGCAACTGCGATTAAAACAATAGCAAGTCCACCGATAATAAACTTTTTCTTATGGTCTTTAAAAACCTTATGGGAAAGCACAAGTTTTGAGGTATCAAGTGTTTCTTTACCTGCAAATTCAGGTTCTTTTGTTTTTTTTCTGCACTTAACAATGACCGTAGCGATTGCTTTAATTATTTTGTCCTTAAGCGCAACAAAAGAAAGGCCGGAATCCGACCCTTCTTCCTTAATGTTAACAATCCTGTCCCTGCCATGCTTCATATCATGTTCTTCCTTCGTGGAATACATGATTCCCGGAGGAATGTTGCTCTGCTTTCCGTTACGGTTGGCTTCCTCCCATTCCTTCCTTCTTCTGGCATAATCCTCGTTTACAAAGATTACCCTTGCGCCGCATTTAGGGCAGGCATTTCTGTTATTATGTTCAAATCCGCATTTATCGCACTTCATTAGAATGTAAATTTATCCTCAAAATATTTATTAAGATCTTCTATCTTAATTCTTTCCTGAGCCATTGTGTCCCTGTCTCTTACTGTTACACAGCCGTCTGTCTCAGAATCAAAGTCATAAGTAACGCAGAATGGAGTTCCGATTTCGTCCTGTCTTCTGTATCTCTTACCGATATTGCCTCTGTCATCAAATTCACAGTTATATTTCTTAGAAAGGTCTGCATAAATCTTTTCTGCACCTTCGTTAAGCTTCTTTGATAATGGAAGCACTCCGATTTTTACAGGTGCAAGTGCCGGATGGAAATGAAGGACTGTTCTCACATCCCCGCCTTCAAGCTCTTCTTCGTCATAAGCAGAGCAAAGGAATGCGAGTGTAACTCTGTCTGCGCCAAGTGATGGCTCAACAACATAAGGAATATATTTTGAATTGTCCTCGTCATCAAAGTAAGACATATCCTGTCCTGATGTGTTCTGATGCTGTGTAAGGTCATAGTCCGTTCTGTCAGCAATACCCCAGAGTTCGCCCCATCCGAATGGGAATAAAAATTCGATATCCGTTGTTCCTTTTGAGTAGAAGCAGAGTTCTTCAGGAGAATGGTCTCTTGCTCTCATTTCCTCGTCCTTGATACCCAGTGTCTTAAGCCAGTTAATGCAGAATCCTCTCCAATACTGAAACCATTCAAGGTCTGTTCCCGGTTTACAGAAAAATTCAAGTTCCATCTGCTCAAATTCCCTTGTACGGAATGTGAAGTTACCCGGTGTAATTTCGTTACGGAAGGACTTACCAATCTGTCCGATTCCGAATGGAACTTTCTTTCTTGAAGTTCTCTGTACGTTCTTGAAATTAACGAAAATACCCTGTGCTGTCTCAGGTCTTAAATATACTGTGTTCTTAGCATCTTCGGTTACGCCCTGGAATGTCTTGAACATAAGGTTGAACTGTCTGATTTCTGTAAAGTCTTTTTTGCCGCATGAAGGACAGGCAATTTCTTTTTCCTTAATAAAGTTCTCCATCTCTTCATTAGACCATGCATCAACTGCTGATTCCAATGTAAAATTATTATCTGCTGCCCAGTCCTCGATTAATTTATCAGCACGGAATCTCTCTTTACATGCTTTACAGTCCATAAGAGGGTCGGCAAAACCGCCAAGATGTCCTGAAGCTACCCATGTCTGTGGGTTCATAAGGATTGCACAGTCAACGCCTACATTATATGGGCTTTCCTGTATGAATTTCTGCCACCATGCTTTCTTAACATTGTTCTTAAGCTCTACGCCGAGGTTGCCGTAATCCCAAGTATTGGCAAGACCTCCGTAAATCTCTGAGCCGGGATATACAAATCCTCTGGACTTAGCTAATGCAACGATTTTTTCCATTGTTTTTTCCATTAAAATTACCTCTCTCGCTTTCCCTGCCGGATGCAGGAGCCTTTCTAATTTTATAATTAAGTATTCTATATGTTTTAATCCAATACGTCAAGAATCTCTAACGAATTCATTTTTTTATCCACGTATGCATGCATGCATCTTGCCATCACCATTTTCATTTCCGTAAGCACCTCGTCGGACACTACGAAAGTAAAAAGATTTTTGATGTCGGAATACACTATGTACTGCAGGGCATAAAGTGTTGAGCCGTTAATCTCCATAACGTCTTTCGATACCTTTGCACAGTCTTTGCATAAAATTCCGTCATGGAATATGGAAAAACCCGTAAGGTGTTCTTTGGTACCGCAGTTCCTGCACGCAAAAAATTCGGGATATTCGCCGTTAATTACCAAAGTTTTGAGTTCAAATATGTATCTTATGAGTCTGGGATTGATTCTGCCTTTAACAAGGGCGGAAAAAGATGCATATATAAGGTTAAGCATCATGGATTCGTCCTCATTTTCAACGGTAAAATATTCTGCCAGTTCAAGAAAATAGTATGCGGTGTAGGTTTTCTGCAGGTCACTTGTCAGCTCCCTGAAAAAATTGCTTATCTCGGCATTGACAACCGTATATGCATCCCTTCCGTACATCAGATAAAATATGCCGAAGGAAAAACTGTCGCTTGCAGCCATCAGATGATTGCCCGGTCTTCTTGCCCCTCTTACAAACGCACTTATTTTGCCCTTTTCTTTTGTAAGCAGCACAACTCTTTTGTCATTTTCACCTATGGGTGACGACGAAATAACCATACCACGCACTTTTATCTGATCCGCCATTTAATCCTCTTTTCTGTAGCCGAAATTCTTCATAAGGAGTTCGGAATCTCTCCATTCTTTGCGGACTTTTACCCACAACTTCAGATTAACCTGCTGTTCCATCATTCTCTCGATTTCAAATCTTGCAGCAGAACCGATTTTTTTCAGCATTGCTCCTGATTTACCGATAATAATACCTTTATGGCTGTCTCTTTCACATACAATTGTGGCATCAATATCCCACATACTGCCGTCGGGACGTTCTTTCATTGTCTCTATAGTTACTGCTATTCCGTGCGGTATCTCATCGGAAAGACATTTTAACGCCTTTTCCCTGATAAGCTCCGCAACAATCTGTCTCATTGGCTGGTCGGTTACCGTATCTTCGTCATAAAACATTGGTCCGTATGGAAGATATTTAAAAATTGTTTCTTTTAAATCTTCCGTATTAATGCCTTTAAGCGCGGACACAGGAATTATTTCACTAAATTTCATTTCCTTACTGTATCGGTCTATAAATTTAAGGATTTCCGGCTTGTCAACGGTATCCACCTTATTGATAACAAGAATTACCGGCTTTTTGCAATTCTTAAGCGTGGCAATAATGTGCTGTTCCCCTGCCCCGATATAGGTTGTAGGTTCCACAAGCCACAAAATAACGTCCACGTCTTCAAGGGTTTTCTCGGCTACGGTTACCATGTATTCCCCGAGTTTATTTTTTGCCTTATGGATTCCCGGAGTATCAAGGAAAATAATCTGTCCTCTTTCATCGGTATACACAGTCTGTATTCTGTTTCTTGTAGTCTGTGGTTTGTTAGAGGTTATTGCTATCTTCTGACCTATAAGATAATTCATCAATGTGGATTTACCTACATTGGGTCTTCCTATAAGTGCTACAAATCCTGTTTTTTTCTCCATCTTTATCTCCTTATGATAAGTTTAATATCTCATCAAACATATCTGCGTCTTTTGATATTGCTTCGCTGTTTCCTATTACGCAGAGGTAATCGTCTTTAAGCACCGCTTCCACTATGCCTGCAAGATTTCTTATATCTTCTGCTCTGGTTTCAAGTGCTTTAAGCCTGTTTTTCTTTAACAGTTCCTCTGTTATACCGCACATATATGATGTAAAGGAGCGGATGCCTTTTGTAGAGCAGGACATAGGAATATCAAGTTCACTGAATGTACCTATAACATATTTGGTCATTTCCCTCTCGCTGGCATCAAAATTTCTCACATAATCCGCAATTTTTTCATAAGTTTCATTCGTCTTACCGCAGTTAGGGTCCCTGTAGGAAACAAAATATCCTCTGCCATTAACGGAAAAATCATTCATACATCCGTATGCACCACCCATAACCCTGACATTGTTCCATAAAAAGTCATAGGAAAGAATTGTTTTAAGTACTTTTAATGAAGCGTCGTACGCAAAACCTTTTTTTAAGAAATTGCCTGTTCTCGCAACATAATTAACCTGTGCCGCAGTTTTGTACGCTTTTTTTACTTTGGAAAGCTTAATATTCCTTGTTACGGCAGGATATTTTTTGTCAGGAACAATGTTAATAAAGTCTGAAAGATATTTTTCATTCTGAATGTATTCTTCCCCATCCCCGATAACGGAAACGATAAGTTTGTCCCTGTTAAAAATAACATCCGTAAGTTCGTAAAGCTTCTTTGCTATCATTTCTTTTCTGCTGTCGAAATTATCATATAAATCAGATATAAAATCATAAAAACCAATACCTGATGTCATCTCTGATATCCAACCTGTCTCAGACATCTGTGCAAGGCATACATTAAGTGCCGTCAAATGTCCCGACTGGATGATTTTGGTAATAAGTCTTGCTTTAGTCTCCGCAAGAATTTCTTTCATACGCTTATAATCATCATATTTTGCATGGAAAACCATTTGTGAAATCAAATCATAAGCTACACCAAGTTCAGGTATAAGTGTCTTAAATTTAACGCCGAATACCGCAGTATATACATCAGGATTATCAATGTTATTGTAAAAAGTAAAGGATGGGATAATTCCTCCTGTATGAATATCTGTCTCGTTAGACAATTCATCATAGGAATATTTATCGGTGCTTACATATCCAAGCACAGCTTCAAGAAGTCCGAGATATGGAATATCCTCATCTTTTACACTATTAACATTAAAAGCAAGTGTGCTGTATAAAATGCCGTTTGTATATATATTGTGGTGAATTACTTTGACACCGTTTACTTCTTTTTCATCATTGTAAAGAGGAACAATGTCTTTTGAAATATCTTCTCTTGATAAAAGAGGTATCTTTGCCAGTTCTTCCTCTGTGGATGGCTCCGACTGATATTTTTTAAGTTCTGCGGTTTCCTTTACAATTCTTTCAATTTCATCCTTTGACAGGCTCTTTTTATATTCTTCAAGCTTTAAGGCTGTCTTTTTGTCCCTGGCTTCCGTAAGTCCCGTTACAGGCTTCATCACAACAAATGAGGCATGCGTGTTATCAAGGAAATATTTTTCGATTAATTTTTCAAAATAGCCTGTGTTTATTTTGTTCCTGAGTGACTTATATGTGTCATTTAGTGCCAATGTGTCAAATACCTTGTCATCATCGTATAACCATGTGTCAAGCATATCCAGTCCGTACATAAGTCCTTTAGGAAAACGTCCGAAATCAGCTTCCCTGTACTTAAATTCATCGGAATTGATTGCGGCAAAAAGAGTCTGCCTGTTAAGACCATTTTTCACAAGGTCTTTAAGAGTATCTTTTATTACTTTTAAAAATTCCTCTTCCCTGTCTCCATCAACATTTTTGGCAACAATAGAATAAAAAGGCTGTTTTATTCCGTCTTCATAATTGCCATATACATCTTCTCCCAGTCCCGCATCTATAAGTGCCTGTCTTACAGGTGCCCCCGGTGCTCCAAGAAGTGCATAGTCAAGGACATCTATTGCCATACAGAGTTCTTTATCTGTTGAAGATTCCAGAGCAAGATTATAGGAAAAATATGACTTGTTGTTGTCATCTTCCTCATTAACAGGGTACTCTGTCTCGATTCTTACCATTTTATCAAAAGGCTTCTGTTCTTTTATAACGGAATCGACTTCCATATATTCATAATCTGAAAGATATTCACGGTCAAGATATTCAAGTCTTTCCGTCATATCACAGTTGCCGTAGATATATATATAACTGTTGGCAGGATGATACAGCTTTTTGTGGAAAGCCACGAACTGTTCATAGGTCAGATCAGGTATGTTTTCAGGGTCTCCGCCTGATTCGGTGCTGTATGCGGTGTCGGGAAAAAGTGAATTCATGCATACTCTTGAAAGCACATCATCAGGAGATGAATAGGCGCCCTTCATCTCGTTATACACTACTCCGTTATATTTTAACGGAGAATCGGTTGTATCCATTTCATAATGCCAGCCCTCCTGCAAAAATACTTCTTTTCTGGAATCAATAAGAGGATGGAATACCGCATCAAGGTATACATCCATAAGGTTCTTAAAATCCGTATCGTTACAGCTTGCCACAGGATATACCGTTTTATCGGGATATGTCATGGCATTTAAAAAAGTATTAAGTGAGCCTTTTGCAAGTTCAATAAACGGGTCCTTTACAGGATATTTTAAAGAGCCGCAAAGAACCGAATGCTCAAGAATATGTGGAACACCCGTACTGTCCTCGGGAGGGGTTCTGAAGCCTATTGAAAAAACTTTGTTTTCATCATCATTCTGCAGAACCGCAATTCTTGCTCCTGATAATTTGTGTCTGAAAAGATAGCCTTCCGACTTAAGTTCTTCTATTCTTTCATGTTTTATTAACTCATATCTGTCTGAATCAAACTGCATTTTATTCTGCCTTTCCTACTATATTGTCATTCCGCCGTCTACGGCAAACACCTGTCCTGTAATATAATCAGCTTTTTCGGAAGCGAGAAATGTTGCCATATATGCTATTTCTTCGGCTTTGCCTATTCTCTTTAACGGAATCATTTCTATTGATTTTTCAATGACCTGTTCATTCATTGCCGAAGTCATATCAGTCTCAACAAATCCCGGTGCAATGGCGTTGCAGGTTATTCCTCTTGAAGCAAGTTCTCTTGCGGTGCTCTTTGTAAGTCCTATGATGCCTGCCTTTGACGCACTGTAATTAGCCTGTCCCGCATTGCCAAGAATACCTGAAACAGATGAAATATTAATAATTTTGCCTGACTTCTGCTTAAGGAGATATTTTGAAATATGTTTTGTCGTATTAAACGCACCTTTAAGATTAATGTTGATTACCGAATCAAAGTCATCTTCCGACATCTTCATCAAAAGGCCGTCCCTTGTAATTCCCGCATTGTTTACAAGTACGTCAATTCTTCCGAATTCTGCAATAACTTCATCAATCATTTTCTTACATTCATCAAAATCCGCAACGTTGCATTTTACAGTCTTTGCCTTAACGCCAAGTTCTCTTATAGCTGCTGCCGTTTCTTCTGCTTTATCTGCCGAACCATTATAATTAACAACAACGTTCATGCCTTCCTTTGCAAGTGCTATCGCTATTGCCTTTCCTATTCCTCTGCCTGCTCCTGTTACTAATGCTGTTTTTTCCATTTTATTATCCTCGCTTTAATTTATTTTAACCATTTTGTTTCAAATTCATCTTCCGGAAGCGCTTCTCCGTAGTAGAAACCTCCCAGATAATCTGCTTTGTTTTCTAATGCCATATTATTATCATTATCGTCTTCTATTCCTACAAACGCTATATCGATGTCAAGAATATCCGCAATTTCTGTTATTGAGCGGAGTATCGTTATTTCCACATCATCAGTTCTGCTTTTTTTGACAAGTGAATTATCGAATTTAATCATTGAGGCATGGCTGTCTTTCAGAAATCCAAGGGACATTTTACCCGAACCGAAATCATCAAGTGATATATTTATGCCGTGCCCATTCAATATTTCAAGCGTTGCAAGTGCCATTTTTTCATCAAGGAATTCAATCTTTTCTGATATATCACAATATATATTTCCGGGATTTACTTCCCACTGTTTTATGATATTCATGATATTCTCAGCCGCCTTAGGCATCATAAGCTGTGTAGGTGCCATATTTATAAACATCTTCAAATCAGGATGTGTGCCATTCCATTTTTTGAGAGTCTTTACTGCCTTTGCAAACACATAATGGCCTATACGGTTCATTATTCCGAGATATTCTGCCGTAGGTAAAAACTCTGCGGGAAGAAGCCTGCCAAGGCCGCCGCTATTAATCCTGACAAGTGCCTCCGCACCGTACAATATGCCGTCTTTGTCAAACACAGGCTGGTAATTTATATCAAAATCCCTGCAATCATCGCCTACAAGTTCTTTTATGGAATCCCTGAACCCGTTATCTGCACACTTACGCTCTTCGTCCTCCACGGTATACCACAAAAAGCGGTTTTTACCGCCTTTCTTTGCCTCATACATTGCAAAGTCGGCTTTTTTAATCAGTTCATCAACAGTCTTTCCCTGGTCGGGAAACACAGCTATTCCCATACTCATTGTGCAGTAATAATCGACATCCATTATATGCCAGATGTCATTAAATCTTTTACTGATTTTATCAACTATTTCAGTGATTTTATCAAAATACCATGGTTTCACAATAATTACAAATTCATCCCCGCCCATCCTGTAGCAGGAATTTTTTATGCCATCGGTTTCCTGTAAGGAGTATGCTATTTCCTGTAAAAGAACATCTCCGTACTGGTGTCCCAGCCCGTCATTTACCTGTTTGAAATTATCAAGGTCCAAAAAGACAACGCAGCCCTTTTCACCGGGATTCATATTCTTTAGAATTTCATCAAGGTCCCTTTCACATTTCATTCTGTTAAAAAGGCCTGTTAAATAGTCATTATTGGCCTGATATTCTATTTTCTGCCGGTTTCTGATTTTCTGGGTCACATCTATGGTCGTACAGACAAGAACATCTTCGCCATTAATCCATTTTAAACCTGAAAAATTAACGTCATACCATAGTCCTGAGGAATTGTCATATATATCCTCAAGGGTCTGCTTTCCTGTATCCGTATATAATTTAAGAGCCTTTCCCATAATACTCTGGACGGATTCCGACCGGGCTGCCACGCTGTTAAGCAAAAGTACCCTTCTGCTTTCATTATCAAGGACCGCCACACCCACAGGAACTCTGTCAAGCGCATCCTCCATTACCTTATATGATGCCGCAATCGAATCGCTGAAATTGCCTACCGCAGCAACATTCTGCAGTATAAGGATTTTTTCGGTAAATTCGATTTTATCCTCGTCCGTCATATTATCCTTTACCACTGCAACATACATTGCGGCTCTATCCCTTATGAATACCGGTAGTTTAAAGGTCTTTCCTTTCAAGAATCCGTGAAGGGAATTTATGGTCTGCTCCTGTATTTTCTTTTCAGGCAGCGCGCATACAATATGTCCGTATTGTTCGTCATTCATCTGAAAAAGTTCTATGCTCTCAAGATTAAGTTCCGTATAAAGTTCCAAAAAAACATTATGTACAATACCTGTAAAATCGTCCATGCTATTCACTCCGTTTTTTCATTATGATATAAATGTTAATATTCTCTTTGGAATTAAAGGGAAGCTCGTTTATCAGCCTGAATTTCTTATTGAGTCTTAAATACTTCTTAATAATTCCCATTTCTTCTGAAACCAGTATAATAACCCCCTCTTCTTTGAGTACTTCCCCTGCTTTGTCAAAAAAGCGTCTGTAAAAATCATCCGCCTGGCCTTTATCAAATCTTGGCATTTCAGTGATAATCTCATCAAACAGATATTCATGTCTGAAGTCGAAAAAATTCCTGCATATATAATTGATTCCGACGCCTGCAAGGACGGCATTCTGTCTTCCTCCCTCAATGGCCTCTCCAAAAATATCAATTCCGTACATGGTTCTTGTTCTCACAAGCTTATTTCTCTCTATTAGGAGAGTTCCCACTCCGCAGAACGGGTCAAGGACCTGGGCATATTTTTCGAGATATTTCTCCGACATTTTAACAATTCCCGCTGCATTGACAGGAGTCAGTGATGTTGCAACATGATTTTTCCTGTATGCAAACCGGTTGTCTTTCTTTGTAAAAAGTTTTAGAAGGCAGGCTGACTTTGATTCTTTATTCTGTATAAACCTTAATTCTATATCATAATCTGACACCGAATTAACAAGTCTTCCGTAGGATGCCGTCTCTATTTCCCTGCCGAATTTCATGGCATCTATATTGCCTGATACCCTGAAATTATATACAGCATCTTTTTTATCATGCATAGAATCAAGAAGTTTAAAAAGATCTCCTTTGATAATTTCCCTTATAACATCTGCCCCGTCGTATGCGGTCAGTCCGTTAAGAGGGAAAAGAAGTTCTTTATAGGTTCTTATACATGAGACTTTACCGATATCTGCTGTTTTAAGTGCTACGCCGCAGAATACTTTTTTGGTTACAAGACCTGTCATTTCTTTTACCTGTTCAGCTAAAATATCTGCCATTTCTTTTTTACAGGTAAGAAATATAAGAACCGGTTCTTTGGGATTCCTGAAACTTACGGCTTCACGCTCACCTTTTATTCCAACCATTGTTTTCAGTTCCTGTAATTCCTCTGCGATATGTTTTAATTCGCTCTGTTCATATTCCGCCTTTTTAAGATTATTAAGTCTTTCCGTAAGAGAATCCTTATATGCCGAAAAATCATATTTTCTCAGGGATCTGAGGTATGCGCTCCTTACAAATAATGTATTCTCCTTCTCATAGCTTTCATACAGATTCTTCACAAGTCCCGGCTCATCTATCATTCCGATAATGAGTGCTGCATTTTTCCTGACTTTACTGTCTTCATCAAAAAGAAGCTTTGCGAATATTTCCGTATTATAATTTATATCCTGTTTTAAATCGGTTAATGACAGTTCTTTTGACAATTTATCCTTAAGGGATATAAGATTGGTTCTTACGTCTATGTTATTATTTATATTATACAGTTCAATTATATTCATTTTATATCCTTTACATCTCATTTTTAACAGACAGTTTAAATGCATACCATTCATCGGGATTATTCACATAATATATCGGGCAAAGCTTGCCTGTAACATCATAATGTCTAATCACATCCGTCTCCGGATTCAGTCCGTAAGTCCTGCATAATGCCGCAACCAGTCTCACAAGCGAATTATAGGTATCATCTGTGAATCTGCCATCCGCATCCTGATGACAACATTCAATAGAAATTGTATCATAATTCCTGTTATTGGAAGCATAGGCTATCTCATCAAGCGGGACGCATTGTATTATCTCTCCCTGCAGGCCCACCACATAATGGCTGCTTGCGTAGGCATTCTTTAATTCTGCAAGATTGTTAAAATAACTTCTGTTCTGTTCTGCCGTAGTTCCCGGATTACCTACATAATGGACTACTATCGCCGTTACTTTGGAAACCTTGTCACCCGGTCTTGAATATGGATTAACAGGAAGTATCTCCTGTTGTATATTATCACTGAGTAAAAAAGCGTCTACATCTTCTGCTTTGGTATATTCTGTTTTGTTGCCGCTGATATCACTTTTACTGCCGTCATTCTTTTTATTCCTAAGCTGTAATGACAGCAAACCCAAGAAAAATACAAGAATTAAAATAATAAGTGATGTCAGGAAGGTCAGTTTTAATCTTCTCATCGTATATTCTCCTGATAAAATCATATACTATTTTACATTAAAAAAAAGCCGCCGTAAATACGACAGCCTAAATTTTTTGAAGTTATTTATCAATACTGTAGTTAGGAGCTTCCTTGGTAATATGTATGTCATGTGGATGGCTTTCCTTCAATGAAGCTGCTGTAATCTTAACGAAACGTCCGTTTTCCTTAAGTGCTTCAATTGTAGGTGTTCCGCAATAACCCATACCTGATCTTAATCCGCCCATAAGCTGGAATACTGTGTCTTCAACAAGTCCCTTGTATGCAACTCGTCCTTCTACTCCTTCCGGAACAAGTTTCTTGGCATCTGTCTGGAAGTAACGGTCCTTGCTGCCGTTCTCCATAGCTGCTATAGAGCCCATACCTCTGTATACTTTGTACTTACGTCCCTGATATAATTCAAAATCTCCGGGAGCTTCATCACAGCCTGCAAACATGCTGCCCATCATACATACATCGGCACCTGCTGCAATAGCCTTGGTTAAATCTCCTGAGAACTTGATACCGCCATCTGCGATAAGAGGTATTCCATACTGTCTGGTTGTCGCATATACATCCATAATTGCTGAAATCTGTGGTACACCAATACCTGCAACAACTCTTGTGGTACAGATAGATCCGGGTCCGATACCAACCTTAACACAGTCAACACCTGCTTCAATAAGAGCCTTGGCTGCTTCACCTGTTGCAATATTACCTGCTATTACCTGAAGTTCAGGATAAGCTGCCTTAATCTTCTTAACTGTCTCTATAATGTTCTTGGAATGTCCGTGAGCCGAATCAATTACAATACAGTCAACCTTAGCTTCAACAAGAGCTGCAACCCTGTCCATAACATTAGATGTAATGCCTACCGCAGCACCGCATAAAAGTCTGCCCTGGTCATCCTTAGCTGAAAGAGGGTATTTAATCTGTTTCTCAATATCCTTAATTGTGATTAATCCTCTAAGATTGAAATCATCATCTACTATAGGAAGTTTCTCCACTCTTGCCTTGGCAAGTATTGCCTTGGCATCTTCAAGTGTAATTCCGACCTTGGCTGTAACAAGGTTCTCGCTTGTCATACATTCCTTAATCTTCTTAGTATAATCTTTTTCAAACTTAAGATCCCTGTTAGTAATAATACCTACAAGCTTACGTCCTTCTGTAATAGGAACACCTGATATTCTGAACTTAGCCATCAGATTATCTGCATCCTGTAATGTATGTTCCGGAGAAAGAAAAAATGGATCAGTAATAACACCATTCTCTGAACGTTTAACCTTGTCAACTTCTTCTGCCTGAGCTTCAATTGACATATTCTTATGGATTATTCCAATACCACCCTGTCGTGCCATTGCAATAGCCATTCTGTGTTCTGTAACAGTATCCATACCTGCACTCATAATTGGAACATTAAGCTTAATCTTCTTAGTAAGATGTGTTCCAAGTTCAACCATATTAGGTGTAACTTCTGAATATGATGGTACTAAAAGCACATCATCAAAAGTAATTCCTTCACCAATAATTGTACCCATTTTATCATTTCCTGCCTTTCATCTGTGTAATTTCATTATAATGTATCAAAACAAACTCTAAAAGTCAATGAGTAATATTAATCCTCATATACTTTTCTTGGGTAATATTTCTTAAGGACTGCGAGCAGTTCTTCGTTAGGTGAGAACTCTAAAAATACTGTTGCTTTCTCATCATTGTGAAATACTGCCACATATGAATCTTCCCTGATATCGTGAGCGGAATAGTTATAATATACACTATTGCCGTGTTCCTCAAGCCTTGTCATTCTCTCTGAGCCATACTTTGCAATGTAATCAAGCTTGGCAAAATCAAATATTCTAAGTCTCTTTCTCTTAGCCCTGTTAAGAATCTTATCAACCGTAAGTTCCCCACCAAAATAATCATATTCAAATTCCACGCTGGTATTTCTAAATACAAAGTAGATAATAAATCCTGCTGCAAGGTCAAAAAGAAGCACAACAGGTATTCCGTATGGAACTTTAAGCGCTGCCACATAAGTAACGATAACCATAAGTATACCGAGAGCCACAGAAAGGCATCTTCCAAAGTATGCTTTCATGGTAAGCCTGCGCTTTACAATACATTCTACTAATTCTTCCATAGTAAATTAGTCTCCTTCCAATTTGCTGTACTTACTATTGTACCTATTTTTTATCATTATGTGAAGAACTTTTTTTATAAAATTTTGATTAAAAAAACCTGCGGACGAAAAGTCCGCAGGTCATATCTGCCTTTATATTATATTGAGCATAACGGAATTACATCATTCCGCCCATTCCGCCCATTCCGCCTGCCGGCATAGCTGGTGTGTCTTCTTTGATTGAGGCAACAACAGATTCTGTTGTAAGTAATGTTGAAGCAACGCTTGTAGCGTTCTGTAATGCACTTCTTGTTACTTTAGCAGGATCAAGTATACCTGCTTTAACCATATCAACATATTCTTCATGGAGAGCATCAAAACCTGTTCCCACTTCTGATTCTCTTACCTTGTTGATAATAACCGCACCTTCAAGTCCTGCATTGTGGGCAATGTGGAATAAAGGAGCTTCAAGGGCTTTGAGTATAAGCTTTGCTCCTGTCTTTTCATCACCTTCAAGAGTATCTGCAAGCTTAGCAACTTCCTTAGATGCATGGATGTAAGCAGAACCACCGCCTGAGATAATTCCTTCTTCAACCGCTGCCTTAGTAGCTGCAAGTGCGTCTTCAAGACGAAGCTTATTTTCTTTCATTTCTGTCTCAGTTGCCGCACCTACACGGATAACTGCAACGCCGCCTGAAAGTTTTGCAAGTCTTTCCTGTAATTTTTCTTTATCAAATTCAGATGTTGTCTCTGCAATCTGTGCCTTAATCTGTGAGATTCTGGCTTCAATTTCAGACTTAGAGCCTGTTCCGTCAACGATAACCGTATTTTCTTTCTGTACCTTGACAGACTTAGCACGGCCAAGGTTTTCAAGTGTGGCATCCTTAAGTTCAAGTCCGAGTTCTTCGGAAATAACCGTACCACCTGTAAGAATTGCAATATCTTTAAGCATTTCTTTTCTTCTGTCACCATATCCGGGTGCTTTAACAGCTACAACATTGAATGTTCCTCTTAATTTATTAACAATAAGTGTTGTAAGTGCTTCGCCTTCAACATCTTCAGCTATAATAAGTAACTTAGCTCCGGACTGTACGATCTGCTCAAGGAGTGGAAGGATTTCCTGAATGTTGCTTATCTTCTTATCTGTAATTAAGATGTATGGGTTATCAAGAACAGCTTCCATCTTATCCATATCTGTTGCCATATATGCTGAGATATAGCCTCTGTCAAACTGCATACCTTCAACAACGTCAAGTTCTGTCTTCATTGTCTTAGACTCTTCGATTGTGATAACGCCGTCTTTAGATACTTTCTCCATAGCATCAGCAACTAACTGTCCAACTTCTTCATCACCTGCGGAAATAGCTGCAACCTTGGCAATCTGTTCCTTGCCTGTTACCTTAGAGCTCATCTTTGCGATAGCTTCCACTGCTACGTCTGTTGCTTTCTTCATACCTTTTCTGAGTATGATAGGATTAGCTCCTGCAGCAAGGTTCTTAATACCTTCGTCAATCATTGCCTGTGCAAGAACTGTTGCTGTTGTGGTACCGTCACCTGCAACATCGTTAGTCTTTGTTGCAACTTCCTTGACAAGCTGTGCTCCCATATTTTCAAAAGGATCCTCAAGTTCAATATCTTTAGCGATTGTTACACCGTCATTAGTGATAAGAGGTGCTCCGTATGACTTATCAAGAACAACATTCCTTCCTTTTGGTCCAAGTGTAACTCTTACTGTATTTGCAAGCTTATTAACGCCTGCGCCTAATGCTTCTCGTGCTTCTGCACCATATTTAATTTCTTTAGCCATAATATCTATTCCTCCGGTTAATCTGATTATTCAACAATAGCGAGTATATCGCTCTGCTTTACAACAATGTATTCCTCATCCTCTAGCTTAACTTCTGTTCCTGCATATTTAGAGAAGATTACATTATCTCCCACTTTAACCTGCATTGTAACTTCCTTACCGTCGACATTTCCGCCAGGTCCCACTGCAATTACCTCAGCCTGCTGTGGCTTTTCTTTTGCCTGACCTGCAAGAATAATTCCGGACTTAGTCGTTTCCTCTGCTACAAGCTGCTTTAAAACAACTCTGTCTCCTAATGGTACTAACTTCATTTTAATTGCCTCCTTTTATTTTTACTAAGGCTATACTAATACTTATATTTTTGAATGTCAAGAGAAAATTGGCACTCATTTATAAAGAGTGCTAATAATTTTATTTGCCGATATTTAAAGTCTTACCGTAATAAAACAAATACTGCTGTGCATACCCTGACAATTCTCCGTATTTTTCTTTACCGAATTTTTCAATTTCCGTTACCGGGGTTTCTTTGTGGAAATACATTGCTTCCATAATTCTTTTTATCCATACATCCACAGGAAATGCATTTCTTTTATCAAGGGAAAAAAGCGCGATGCAGTTGGCAACTTTGTTGCCTATGCCTTTTACGGATTTAAGTATCTCTACCGCTTCATTGTAATCCGCTGCCAGAAGTTTTTTCTCGTCAAGTTCTCCCGCAGCATATTTTTCACAGGCATCGATTATATATTTTGCCCTGAATCCTGCCTTACAATCCTTCATTCCCTGTTCTCCCGCGGCAAGAATTTCTGTGGCTCCGGGAAAATAGTCTATGCCCTCGCCTTTTCTGCCATAACGGGACGATATGGCAGCTACAATCTGTTTAATTCTCACAATCTGCTGGTTCTGTGAAATTATAAATGAAATAAGTGTCTCAAAAAATTCCTGATTAAGTATTCTTACACCGCTCATTGCTTCTATTGCGGTTGCCAGCCTATCGTCTTTTTCAATAAGTATGCTTTTTATCTTTCCATAGTCCCTTTCCAGGTCAAAATAGTGTTTCCACACTTTATCAAAGGTCTGTTCATCCGTATTATAAAATATTGTCCTATTTTCTTTCTGTGCTATATGTAATATTCTGCTTTTTGCCGAAATCAGATAATCTTCCTCATCAAGTTTTACAAAATGAAAACATTGTCCGCACTCAAGAGTCTGGCTTAATATAAAATCTTTTTGTTTTTCTATGATAAAATTACCATCTTCTGTGTATCTGTCCAAAATAATCCGTCCTATTCTTTCAATTATTATTCTTTTTAGAAAAATTTTATACAATAAATTATAACATAGGTCTTTATTTTTTTTCAATTTCGTATTACAATGTAAAAAAAGGTTATGGGAGGTTACTAACATGAAAAAATTCTTTAAAATTGTTGGAGCAATCGCAGCTATAGGTGCCGGTGTGGCAGGAGGTCTCTGCCTTTATTCTAAACTCAAGCACAAAAATGATGTGATTGACGATGTTGATGATGATTTTTCTGATGAAGAAGATGAAGAAGCTGAAAAGGAAGCTGAGAAGGAAGCTGAGGCTTAAGCCCCAGCTTCTTCTATTTTCCATACTTTTTTAAGTATGCGAAGTCCGTTTATTATTTTTTCACTGCAAAGTTTTGAATATCCTATTATTATCCCCGGCAGTCTGTTGTTTATTCCGCCTATATAATAATCTGACAGCGGGTATACTTTTACTCCCTCCTCTGCCGCTCTTTTTACCAGTTCTTTTTCCGTCATATTATTATTGATTTCCAGAATTATATGAACTCCTGCATTTTCACCGCTTATATTTATATTTTTCCATGTCTTAAGCTCGTTAAGCATTACGTCATGTTTTGCCTTATATATAGTTCTCATTCTGTTAAGATGGCGCTCAAAGCCACCGTTTTTCATAAATATTTCCATATATTTCTGGTCAATTCTTGAGACTGTATTACCTATGTAACTTGTTTTTTTCATATATATATCCATTAATTTCTTAGGAAGCACCATATAACTCATTCGTATTGCCGGAGTCACCGATTTGGAAAAAGTTCCCATATATATTACTTTTTCTCCGTTATCTATACTTTGAAGTGATGGGATAGGTCTGCCTTTATAACGGAATTCGCTGTCGTAGTCGTCTTCTATTATGTAACGGTCTTCTTTTCTGGATGCCCAGTTTAACAGTTCAACTCGCCTTTTTATTCCCATTACAATACCTAGAGGATACTGGTGTGACGGTGTAAGGTATGCCACGTCGGCATTACTTTTTTCAAGTTCCTTCACACTGAGCCCGTCTTTATCAAGCCCGACCGAAATTACATTATCCGTAAAATTCCTAAGTATGTCATAGGATTTTTTATACACAGGGTTCTCTACCGCAAATATCACATTTCCGGGCAAAAGAAGCTTAATAAGCATGAGGAGATTTTCGTTGCCTGCTCCCAGTATTATTCTTGATTTATCGGCTTTTACGCCTCTTGATTTCTGAAGAAAAACGGCAAGCTGTTCCCTGAGTCCGTCATCCCCTCTTTTGTCTCCGCTGTTAAACAGATTTTTCATTTCGTCCGTAAATATATTTTTGGAAATTTTTCTCCATTCATTTACCGGAAAATGTTCTGTTTCAATACCATTCGGTGAGAAATCAATGGTATAGGGATTAATGTACACCATATCCCTGCTGTTATTTATGGTATTTTCCTGATTGTCTGCAAAATCTTTTTCTATTTCTATGGCATAATAGCCTTTTCTTTCCCTCGCTTCTATATATCCCTCCGCAAGCAGTTGTTCGTAAGATGCCAGCACCGTGCTCCGGCTGACCTGCAGATAAGATGACATATTTCTGGTTGAAGGAAGTCTTTCGCCTGTTTTAATATTGCCTTTCCTTATTTCTCTTTTTATAAATTCATATATCTGTTCATACACCGGTACACCACCGGACTGATTTATAAAAACTGCCAGTTCTTTCATAATCCGCTCCGTACTTTTTAATAATTTAAAATATAGCATAACGATATTATTTGTACAATACAAAACATTCTGATATACTTAAACAAAATACCCGAAGGAGGATTAGTTATGAAAGAACAGCTTTACTCTATTCCGGTTAATGATGCATTTGCTGCGGACTGCGAATGTCCCGTATGCCAGATGTATCATAAGCTTGAAACAGATTCAGTGGAATATACAATGGGTCCAAGCTATATGGAGGACGATACAAGAGCACTTACGGACGCAAAGGGCTTTTGCGGCAAACATATTAAAATGGTATACGATCAGGATAACCGTCTCGGCATGGCATGGGTTATGAAAACACATTTTGATAAGACAATCAACGATATTAAGAAGGTAATGCCTTCAGGTCCGGCAAAACTTATTAAAAAAGGGATTTCAGATTCTCCCCTTATTAAATATATTGATAATCTTGACAATTCCTGCTTTGTATGCGACAGAATCAATAATTTTTTTGACCAGTATGTTGACACAATCTTCTTTCTCTGGAAAAAAGATGACGAATTCAAAGAAAAATTCAAATCCGCAAAGGGGTTCTGCACACCTCATTACAGCCTGCTTCTTAAAAAGGCCGCAGCTCATCTTAAAGGTGATGACCTTGAGTCTTTCGTTGGAATCATTAATGATATGTATATCACCAATATGGAGCGCGTCAGGGATGACCTTGCATGGTTCATTAACAAATTTGATTACAAATACCAGAATGAACCATGGTATAATGCCAAGGATTCGGTAATCCGCTCGTTAGTAAAGACTAACGGGGTAATATTGGACGAATAAAATGCGGCAGCTTTTAAAAGCTGCCGCATTTTTTTGACATTCATCCACTTACTGTAACTTTTACCTGTTACATTTCCACAATGCCATTGGATGTTCACATATTCTTGTTACTATCTCATCATCAAACAATAACATTCTTTACATTTAAGTCAGATGGAACCACAAGTTTCCATTGGCTATCATATACTCCGTCAGTAATATCATGCGACAAATATCGTTTACTTTTTCCAATTTTATTCTGGCATTCTTTAAAAAAAATATCTGAAAGGCCAAGCTGTTCTTTCTGTTTTGAAAGCAAAAAACCTGTCTTCTGGTATAAAAACTGATTACCTATTCGTTCCAAATAACTTAACAGTCTTTTTTCCTGTAAATTCTTCATACACGAAATATCCTGTATAACCTCTTCCATTCCTGAAATCTTATCCATGTCTTTAATGCTGTCAATCATAGTGCGTTCAGGACTTGTTACCCGTATCCCACCGCTAAAAGCAGGTTTATCTACCCCCTCATCTCCTTTTGACTCTATATAACGATAAATATATCCATCAAATTCGAACTCCCGAAAAGAAGTTTCGGAAGAAACATACACCTCATAGAAAACCTGATTGGTTATTCCATAATACTCCATTGCTGTATGGTGGGATATATACGAAGTCGGTGTAATATTACATGCAATTTGAAATCTGTTTGCTATCGGTTGTCTTGTCTCTCCACTTATACAGGTATACATATTATTTCGTATCCTGACTACCATATTTTCTTTCATTAAACGCTTAATTGCAGAACGTGCACTATCTACATTATTGTAAAACTTATTCACATCTTCAACCTTAAATATCGGTGTTTTTAACAATTCAAAATATAAATTCATATTAATTCCTCCCACATTTTAGTTTATATATAAACTATTATGATGTATTTTTAAACTATTATAGGTCTATTTCTATATTATGTCAACCCCCGTTTATTTTATTATCTCCCCACTCAGCCCCCTTATTATGTATTTTTAAAATTTACACCATATACACCAAGCACAAAAATGCCGTTAAAGTCAAATCTATAAGGCTTTAACGGCATTTATAATTTAAAAAATCTTTTTAATTATTATCTGATATTTTATCTGATTCTTTGTAAGTAAAGATATTCGTTCTGCTCAATGTCTCATCACTGTTGGATATCTGCAATACCGCTATCTGATCCCCGTCTTTCAACGTATAACCATCCACAAGCAGTTCGTCCGGTCCGTTGTAAATAGTCTTATGAACGGTACCGTTAATCTCCACCTGACTGAATTCGGTAAAGTTACGTCCTCGTATAACAATATGTGAATACGCATTTTCACCATTCAGTACCTTAATTGGTTTATATCCCATTTTCATATTGGTAATCTTATATGGATTAACTCCTTCATATGCCTGACAGTTTCCGTATAAAATATCATATTCAAGAAGTTTGAGGTTGGAAAGATACTCTTCATTATCTTCCTTATCTTCCTTGTCTTCCTTATCAAAATGTGACATATGGAGTCTGGAAATAACTCCGCCCTTCATACCAAGATTTTTCATAAGATATGCTGACAGCTGATATGCCTGTACGTCTTTATTCTCAATCTGAAGATTATAATTGTTCCAGATTACATACTGCGTCTGGTATATGTCACCATTCTTAAGGTCATCATCTGTTATATCAAAGGTTGGAAGGTGGTCTCCATAAATTACAAGTATGGTTTTTTCATCTCTCTTGCTAAGTGCATCAATTAATTCTGCAACAAAAGCATCCATTTCATGGGTCTGGTTTACATAATATTCAAATCCATTAGGATTACCTGTTACATCATTATTGGTGACCTTGATAGGCAGGTCAAGTCCGTCTGTATTATCCGGATAATCTCCGTGTCCCTGGACAGAAATGGTATAAATATAATCAGGTGTGCCGGTACTATCCAATATACCCACAATCTCATCTGTAAGACATTTATCTTTTACCCATCCGATTGGATTCTTCTCATATTTTTCAATATATTCGATTGATACAAAAGAATCAAAACCAAGACGGCTGAATACTTTGTTACGGTCATAAAATCCACCTGTATTATCATGTAATGCGGTTGTTGTATATCCGTAATTAGAAAGATAATAACATATTGACTCACAGGCTGTACTCTGGAGAACCGTCTTATATGGATATTCACCCGGTCCGAAATCGTCAAGGTTCATACCTGTCATTGTCTCAAATTCGGTATTGGCTGTTCCTGCACCAAAGGACGGAACTGAAAGATATCCACCCGGGAATTCCTCGTAGAGCTTACGTATGTTAGGTATAGGGTCCTCTGAAAACTCAAGTCCTTTTACATTAGTTGCATCAAAAAATGACTCCAGCTGTAAAAAAATGATATTAGGCTTGTCTATATTGTCTTCATTATTGTCATTATTGTTTTTATCATTATTCTCAACAGAATCCACAACATCATCTACCTTGCCCGGCGAATAATCCTTGGGCTTGGATACACCATTTCTGAAAAGCGAACACGAAAACATATATCCGAAGCCGTAAGTATCATAAGCTCTTACAAGATTACCGAACTGTCTTGGAATAAGTCCTGTTGCATTGGATACATAATTAATAATCATAATCATTCCAAAAGATACAGCTATTACAAGTGCAGATAAAAGATAATTTATCTTTTGTTTTACTTTAGGTGTCCTTATTGCAATGAATATGATACATGCCACAAGTGCCGCAATAACCAGGCACAAAATTACTATCTGCGGTATGGTATAGTATTTTTGAATTACTTTTAAACCTTCTGTTAGGTTTCTAAAATCTGATGCTGCAAAAGGTGACTTTCTGGAACTTCTGATAACAAAATTAGTTACACCTAACCCAAACCACACGGCACTTATGAAAAAGGTGGCAAAAACACGTTTTTTAAACAGCATTGCTATTGACAGTGTGAAGAAAATCATAAAACTGTTAAATAAAAAAGCTAAAGGATGGCTTCCAAAATATATTATACCTTTAATAAAAGAATGTCTGCTTAAACACTCATTTACAAAATTAAGCAACAATGCCAGAAGCCCGAGTCTCACCCACGGATTGCCCAGAACTTTGCTGTTCCATACCTTATCAGCCTTTTTTGCAAATTTAGTTTCTTTAAATTTGCTGATTAATTTTGGTGTCCTTTTTTCTTTTACTTTACTCATTTCAATTACCTCAACTATTTTCTTGCTTTAATCGTATCCCGTAAAGTCCTTGCCTTATCTTTAAGTCTTGTATTGGAATTTCTCGATACTATTACATTGGATATCATCTGCTCAGCAAGGTCAAGTTTTCCGGTTCTTACTGCAATATCCGCAATAAGATAGTCTAATGTGCATTCATCCATTCCGCATACAGGGAAATTCTCACCCTGTCTTGCTGCAACAAATCCCTCAAGTGCATTTTTTAACATCTCATTTTCGTTATTTTTACAGAATTTTTCTTTTTCTTCTGTAAGTTCACCTGTCTCTGCAAGATGCTCCGATAATCCTCTGTATACCCACGCCAGTTTAAGACAGGTATAAGCCTTTTCGCTGTTTTTGCCTTTCTTGACAATAGTGCTCAGCAATACAAGCTTAAGTCTGCTTATAGCCTCATCATAAGTATATATATCACCATATTCAGGCATACCCTTAAAATTAGCGGTTACAGTACCTGTAATAAGCTTAATCTGTCCGTCTGTGAGATTTCCAAAAAACCTGCTTAATGAAGCATATCCGCAGTAAGGACACACAATTGCATCGTATTTAATGGCATCAATTCCCGAATATTTAGGTCTTAAATCAGAATCCGAACCTATAAGTCTGGTCTTACCTGCTCTAACCATTTTGGCTTTAAATTCCTTTTCGCAGACAGGGCACTTATATGTTTTATCAAAAAGATAGTCAGCCTCCGTAACTTCCGGAGTCTTAGTCTTTTCTGCCTTATTATCTGTTTTTTTAGGTTCATCATCATATATTTTAACGTTTTCAAGGCCTTGAAGCCCCATGGACTCAAGTCCGTTAAAAAGATTACTCACTTTCTATTCCTCCTTCTATTTCAGTTTGAAGGAACTCTTAAGAGATACTATTCTGTTAAATACAGGGTGTCCTTCACTTGAATCTTTATAATCTACGCAGAAAAATCCGTTTCTTACAAACTGGAAGCTGTCATAAGGCTTTGCGTCCTTGAGGGATGGTTCAACATAGCATTTATCTATTACTGTTAATGAGTTAGGATTAAGGTTAAGACTTCCGTCACTGTTATATACACCTTTCTCCTCGTCTACGATATTTTCATAAAGTCTTGCTTCAACAACCAATGCTTCCCCGGCACTTACCCAGTGTATTGTTCCTTTAACTTTACGTCCCGTAAAGCCGCTTCCACTCTTTGTCTCCGGATCATAAGTACAATGTATCTCCGTAATGTTCCCATTATCATCCTTGACACAGCCTGTGCATTTTACAAAGTAAGCATTCATAAGCCTTACTTCATTGCCCGGATATAATCTGTAATATTTGCTTGGAGGAGTCTCCATAAAATCTTCTCTTTCAATGAGAAGTTCTCTGCTAAATGGTACAAGACGCTTACCAAGTTCAGGATTTTCAAGGTTATTATCTACCTCTAACATCTCAACCTGTCCCTCAGGATAATTGTCTATTATAAGTTTGACAGGATCAAGAACTGCCATTACCCTAGGTCTTTTAAGCTTAAGGTCTTCTCTTATACAGTATTCAAGCATACCGTAATCAACAGAACTGTTGGCTTTGGATACACCGCAAAGTTCAACGAATTTCCTGATGGAATCAGGAGTAAAGCCTCTTCTTCTCAAAGCCGCAAGGGATACAAGTCTTGGATCATCCCATCCGTCTACTATCTTTTCTTCTACAAGTTTCTTGATATATCTCTTACCTGTTACGACGTTAGTAAGGTATAACTTGGCAAATTCAATCTGTTTTGGCGGATTCTCATATTCAAGTTCCCTTACAACCCAGTCATAAAGAGGTCTGTGATCTTCAAATTCCAATGTACATATAGAATGGGTAATTCCTTCTGTTGCATCTTCAATAGGATGTGCAAAATCGTACATAGGATATATGCACCACTTATCTCCCTGTCTGTGATGTGACTGATGGGCAACACGATAGATGATAGGATCTCTCATGTTGATGTTAGGTGATGACATATCAATTTTGGCACGAAGCACCTTGGCACCGTCCTCATACATACCATTCTTCATATTTTCAAAAAGTTCAAGGTTCTCCTCAACGCTTCTGTCCCTGTATGGACTGTTCTTGCCGGGTTCACTTAATGTACCTCTGTATTCCCTGATTTCATCAGGTGAAAGGTCACATACATAAGCCTTTCCTTTCTTAATAAGCTTAACTGCTGCTTCATACATTATATCAAAATAATCCGACGCGAAGAACAATCTGTCCTCGTAATCGGCACCGAGCCAGTTTACGTCTGCTTTAATTGATTCTACAAATTCTTCCTTTTCCTTAGTAGGGTTAGTATCATCAAATCTCATATTGAACTTTCCATTATATTCACAGGCAAGTCCGTAATTGAGAAGAATTGACTTAGCATGTCCAATGTGAAGATATCCATTAGGTTCCGGCGGGAAACGTGTCTTAACAACTTTACAATGTCCTTCAGCTATATCTTTTTCAATTATCTGTTCAATAAAATTTTTAGAAACTACTGTTTCTGCATCCATATTACGTTCCTCCTAATTCACATAGCTAAATGTTATAATATCAGATTTCAAAAATCTTTTCAACGAGGAAAAAGATATATTTATGCCTTGACGAAAAATTTTTATGTGTATATAATGGCATTGTTAAATGCTGTGAAAGGAACAAGTAGTGTTCTGACGATTCCAACAGAGAGCTGCCGGCTGATGAGAGGCGCAGGATAGTTATTACATGAATACCTCCCCGAGCTTTGCACTGAAGTAACAGTAGGCTGCAACGTAGGACATACGTTATAATGTCAGGGTATCGAGATTTCTGTACCCGGTAAGGTATCGGATGTGAGTCCGGTATGAATTAAGGTGGTAACACGGCATATGTCGTCCTTTAGCTTTTTGCTGAAGGGCTTTTTTTATTATTATTTATAATATCAGGAGGATTTATTATGGGAATTTATGAAGAACTTCAGGCCAGAGGTCTGATTGCCCAGGTAACAGACGAACCACTAATCAGAGATTTAATCAATAACGGTAAGGCTACTTTTTATATTGGCTTTGACCCTACCGCAGACAGTCTCCATGTAGGCCACTTTATGGCTCTCTGCCTTATGAAACGTCTTCAGGAGGCCGGCAACAAGCCAATCGCTCTTATCGGCGGAGGTACAGCTATGATAGGCGACCCATCGGGCCGTAACGATATGCGTTCAATGATGACTAAGGAAACCATTAACCACAATGTAGAATGTTTCAAGAAACAGATGAGCAGATTTATAGATTTTTCCGACGACAAAGCTCTTCTTGTAAACAATGCAGACTGGCTCCTTGACCTTAACTACGTTGATTTGTTAAGGGAAGTCGGTCCTCATTTCAGTGTTAACAGGATGCTTACCGCAGAATGTTATAAACAGAGAATGGAAAAAGGATTAAGTTTCCTTGAATTTAACTATATGATTATGCAGAGTTTTGACTTCTACACACTTTACCAGAAATACGGCTGTAACCTTCAGTTCGGCGGTGACGACCAGTGGAGTAATATGTTAGGAGGAACAGAACTCATCAGACGTAAATTAGGAAAAGATGCTTCTGCAATGACGATTACGCTTCTCCTTAATTCCGAAGGAAAGAAAATGGGTAAGACACAGAAAGGTGCCGTATGGCTTGACCCTGAAAAAACTTCTCCTTATGAATTTTTCCAGTACTGGAGAAACGTTGATGACGCAGATGTTATCAAATGTCTTAAAATGCTTACTTTCCTCCCTCTTTCAGAAATTGAAAAGATGGCAAATTGGGAAGGCAGCCAGTTAAATGAAGCCAAGGAAATCCTTGCATACGAACTTACTGCTCTTGTCCATGGTAAGGAAGAAGCAGAGAAAGCAAAAGAAAGTGCACGTTCGGTATTTGGTGCAGGTGATGCCTCCAACATGCCTACAGCCACAGTAGACGATGATTGTTTCAAAGACGGCGAAGTCGATTTAATAACACTCCTTGTTGCAGGAGGTCTCTGCCAGACACGTTCCGATGCCAGAAGAAATATTGAGCAGGGCGGTGTAACTGTCAACGGCGAAAAAGAAACAGATTTTAAAAAGACTTATACAAAGGATAATTTCGGTGACGGAATAGTTATCAAGCGTGGTAAGAAGAACTTCAAGAAACTGGTTCTGTAAATTCGATATATATTATAGCATATGTAAAAAGCGAAGGCTGCGGGAAATCCCACAGCCTTCGATATTTGAAAGGAGTCTACTAGTAGAAAAAAAAGCTTATTTACCTAAAACATCCCTAAAATTCTTAAGAACATCTTCTTCATTAAATGGCTTCATGATAAATTGTAAAGCACCACTCTTTAATGCTTCAACAATCTTATCCTGCTGACCTGCCGCAGTAATCATCATTACCCTGGCATCCTTGTCATAAGCCATTATCTCTTTAAGTGCAGCTACACCATCCATCTTAGGCATTGTAATATCAAGCGTAACTACATCTGCTTTGTTCTCTTTATATTTCTGGACTGCTTCTTCTCCGTTGCAGGCTTCTGCTGTTACAGCATAACCATTCTTCTCAAGCATTGCTCTTAACATCTTACGGATAAGTGCCGAGTCATCAACTATCATAACCGTTCCCTTGGAAGAATCCGCATTACCAGCCGAATCTTTATGTATTACCTCAACATTATGTGCTGTCTCTCCGGCTCTAAAGCTCTCATCAACAGAAATTATCATATCAATATGACAGTTATTAATTACAACAGGCATTACATAGGCTGAACCTGAAATCTTCTGTCCCACATATACTTCAGGCGGAAGCATATCAATATCAATGCCATTCTTGCTTGATTCAGATGCAAAAAGTCCATTGTTAAGGTTACAGAATTCACATACGGCATCATACACTTCATCGCTTGTAAGATTATTATCTTCCTTTGCAAATCCCTTTGCAAGTTCAATGACCCCGCTCATATCATTCTGTGCGGCAAAACCAAGGTATAATGAATGGTCTCCCTTAATTGCCTGTCCTGCAAGAACTGTATATTCGTAATCCTTTATTTTTCTCATTCTCTCAGGATAGAAATCAGATGTTACAAATCTTGTCAGATTTCTTAAAACAAGTCCGGAAAGAGATGTAACCATAGAATTCATGGTTGCTGCAAAAAGAGGTATAAGTTTCTCTATATCTTCTTCCTTAAGAGCTTCTAATTCGCTATCTGTAAATCCATTGGTACTCTTAAATCCATTCATATACTCATCTATCTTAGACAGGCTTAAACCTGCCATATCAGTAAGAAGCTGATAGAATTTCATTGTAGAATTACCCTGCTTCTTAAGAAGGGTACTGACCTGATTCTCAGTAAGATATTTCTGTTCGACAGCTATATCACCAAACCTCTTATCCATCTGTGTCTGGAGATAATTAATCTCATCTGCCTGTGCTTCTGTAAGTAATCCATCAGCTACAGCAATTGTTCCAAGCCTGACTCTTGCACCTTCCTGCTCCTTAAGAATATTCTTCAATGTATCGTCCGAAAGAGCCTTACGCTCCACCAGATATTTACCAAATAACTGACTAAACATACAAAAATTTCCTCCATAAAATAAACTATAAAATAAACTATAAAATAAACTATCAATATTATACAAAATTTTTTCACAATTTGCCAGCTTTTTTTACAATTTTACCAAGATTTTTTAAGAGAATTGACTGTTATACAAAACCGAATAAAAACCACCCTTTGCCAGCAGTTCTTCATGGTTACCCTGTTCAATAATATTACCGTCTTTCATAACAATAATAATATCTGCCGACTTAATCGTTGACAGACGGTGTGCTACTATGAAGCTCGTTCTACCTTCCATCATTATTGAGAACGCATGCTGTATCTTCATTTCGGTTCTCGTATCGATTGAAGAGGTTGCTTCATCAAGTATAAGCATAGGCGGGAGACACAACATTACCCTTGCAATGCAAAGAAGCTGTTTCTGTCCCTGTGAAAGATTACCTCCGTCTTCACCTATAACGGTATCGTAGCCGTTTGGAAGTCTCTTGATAAATCCATGGGCATGTGCCGCCTTTGCGGCTGCGACGATTTCTTCATCCGTAGCATCAGGTCTGCCCGTGATGATGTTCTCTTTAATTGTACCTGACTTTAACCATGTTTCCTGAAGTACCATGCCGTAGTTGCTTCTTAAGCTCTTCTTTGTAACATCGTTAATATCCACATCTTCTATTTTAATGTTTCCTGAATCCACATCATAAAATCTCATAAGCAGATTAATTACCGTTGTTTTACCACAACCTGTAGGTCCTACTATGGCAACCCTTTCACCCGGCTTTACATGGAGATTAAAATTCTTAATAAGTTCTTTTGACTTATCATAAGAGAAGCATACATCCTCAAGGTCGATTTTACCCTCACCATCTTTTACCACAAGTTCGTTATCAGGGTCTTTCTTCATAGGTGTCTCATCTATAAGGTCAATAACACGGCCTGCACAGGCTATAGCATTCTGTAATTCTGTAACAACGCCGGATATTTCGTTAAATGGTTTCATATACTGGTTGGCATAACTTAATAAAGCCGAAAGAGATCCTACCGTGAGTCCGCCTCTCATAACGGAAAACGCTCCCACAAATGCCACAAGTGCATATACTACATTGTTGACAAATCTTGTTGAAGGATTGGAAAGTGATGAAAAAAAGGTTGCATCAAGGGAATACTTCTGAAGTTTTCCGTTAATTTCATCAAACCTATCCAGTGAATTATCTTCCATACTGTACGCCTGAACAATTTTTTCATTACCAATCATTTCATCAATAAGGGAAGTCTGCTCGCCCCTCGCTTCTGACTGCTTCTTAAACATATTATAGGTTCTTTTTGCTATAAATGATGCAATAAAGAATGATGCAGGAGTAACAAGTACAACCACCATTGTTATTTTCCAGTCATATATGAACATAAAAACAAGTGTGCCTATTATTGTCATAATGCCTGTAAAAAATTGTGTAAATCCCATAAGCAGACCATCTGCGAACTGGTCTACATCCGCTATTACTTTACTTACTATTTCCCCGGCCGGATGTGTATCAACATAATTTACCGGAAGGATCTGAAGTTTTTCAAATGCGTCCTTTCTTATATCCCTGACAATGGAATAAGTAATCTTATTGTTGATTACATTCATTATCCACTGGAACAAAGCCGTTGCTACCACTGTTACCGCTATGATAATCAGAATCGTTATAATTCCCTTTATATCAACATTGCCGGCACCGATTATCCTGTCAATTGCCTTACCCTGTAAAACCGGAATTGCAAGCTGTCCCGCAACCGTGACAAATGCAAAAAGAAGAGAGAATATAATGCTCAGCTTATAATGTGTGAGATATTTGAATATCTTTTTGACTGTAACTTTCTGGTTCATTAATCTGCACCTCCGGCCTGTTTATTTCCATCAGTACCATATATTTCAACATATACGCTGCAATTTTTAATAAGTTCGTCATGAGTACCTATTCCTGCTACTTCGCCGTCTTCAAGAACGATAATCCTGTCCGCACTTCTTAAAGAAGCGGTCCTCTGGGATACAATAAATGTTGTAGGTCTGTTTTTCATTTCAGAGATTGCTTTTCTGAGCCTTGCATCAGTAGCATAGTCAAGTGCCGATGCACTGTCATCAAGGATAAGGATTTCCGGCTGTTTTACAAAAGCCCTGGCAATCGTAAGGCGCTGTCTTTGTCCGCCTGAAAGATTACGGCCGCCCTGTGCAATGTGGTAATCAAGCACGCCTTCTTTTTCCTTGACAAAATCAAGTGCCTGTGCTTCTTCAAGTGCGTCAAATATCTCTGAATCCGTAGCGTTTTCCTTGCCCCATTTCATATTGTCTCTTATGGTGCCGTCAAAAAGTACGGCTTTCTGCATTACTATGCCGACTTTGTTTCTGATATCTTCCTTGGAATAATTTTTAACGTTGACACCGTTAATCTTAACTTCGCCTTCTGTCGCATCATAGAATCTTGGAATCATATGGACAAGCGTTGTTTTGCCTGAACCCGTTCCTCCAATAATTCCTATGGTCTCGCCTTTTCTGACCTTGATGTTAAGACCGGATATTGAAGGTGCTCCACCTTTATTGTATGTTAATGATACATTATTGAACTCAACGGCATATTCCGTATTTTCTTCCTTTTCCGAGCTTTCAGGGAAAGCCATTGAACTGTGGATGTCAAATATCTCAGCTATTCTGTTTGCAGATGCAAGGGCTTTAGTAACCTGGATGATAAGATTGGCAAGTTTGATAAGTTCTATAAGAATCTGTGACATATAATTTACAAGAGCGATAACCTGTCCCGGTTTAAGGCTTCCCGCATCTACTTTAAGGGCACCGCTGTATATAAGTATAATCATGGCAAAATTAACAATTATAAATGTCAGAGGATTCATAAGTGCGGATATCTTACCTGCAAACAACTGATTCTTATTAAGAGTGTCATTACCCGCGTTAAATTCTTTAATTTCTTCATCTTCTTTGTTAAAGGCTCTTACAACTCTGGTTCCTGTAAGATTTTCCCTGGTTATCTTAAGAATATTGTCAAGTCCGCCCTGTACCTTCTTAAAAAGAGGGATTGATATAAGCATTATTGAAAATACAACTACCGACAAAGCAGGTATTGCCACACAGAATATAAGTGCACACTTTACATCTATTGTAAATGCCATTATCATTGCGCCAAAAACAATGAAAGGAGAACGCAGAAACAGTCTAAGAACCATATTGACACAGCTCTGGACAGAATTAACGTCACTTGTCATTCTCGTAATCAGTCTGGCGGTTCCGATATCATCAATTTCCGTAAAAGAAAATGTACCGATATGTTCAAATAGTGAATGCCTTAATTCTATTGCAAATCCCGTAGCAGCTTTTGCCGCAAAATACTGTGCGATTATGGAGCTGGCAAGTCCTACAACTGCAAGTCCTATTAAAATACCTGCTCTTGAGACTATATAACCTTTATTGCCGGTTCCGATTCCCGTATCGATTATCGCAGCAACAACAAGGGGTACAATAAGTTCAAAAGTCGCCTCAAGTAACTTAAAAAGTGGTCCAAAGATGCACTCCTTTATGTATCCCTTAAGATATACTAGCAGTCTTTTCATCTTAGTTATTTCCCGCCAATCTTGTCTTTATATAATTTTCAATAATATCAACGCAGGTCTCATAATCAAATTTGCCTGTATTAAGACACAAATCATAATTTTCAGGATTTTTCCATTCTCTTCCGGTATGATATTTATAAAAACCGGCTCTGTATTTATCTGTGGTAATTATGTGCTGTTCAGCCTTTTTTGCGTCAAATGAGAGAAGTTCCATTTCTCTTTTTATACACTTATCCATAGGTGCACATATAAATATGGTTATAAGATTAGGATTATCCTTTAAAATATAATCTGCTGCCCTTCCAATACATATAAAAGATTCATTTGCCGCAAGTTCTTTTAATACTTTTGCCTGATAATTAAAAAGATTATCGTTGGATGTAAAATCATTGCTGTCAGGTGGGATTATTTCCCCGTTATATACTTTTTTGGAAATTCTGTAAAGCAGACTTTGTTTCATATGCTCGTCAGCTCTTGCAAATAATTCTTCATTAATTCCGCTGTCATCGGATGCAAGTCTTAAAAGATTTCTGTCATATACATTAATACCCAGTCTTTCTCCCAAAATTCTGCTTATGCTTGTTGCACCGCTTCCGCATGTTCTTGTTATAGCTATTACATAATTATTGTTCATATAAAAGCCTCCTTACCTGTTGTTATTATAAAATTTAAGTTTTGCATCTATATAATCCTTAAAGGAAGCATTACCATTACTGCTTCCAAGCCCGCTGCTTTTATCAATATTAAACTTGTAATCAAAGTTATAGACATTATACATAGTCTTACCCGGCACTGTATCATCTTTGTAATTATTAAATGCTATCTCATATATTTTGCTGAATTTATCATATGTGAGCCATTCGCTGTCCGCAACTTTATCAAGCTCTGCCTTAAATTCTTCCGTAAAAAATCCTATTCTTGTAATTGTATACCGTACAAGCGGATTCTCCTGTGGTAAGCCTCCGTTGCCCACAGCTCTTTCACTTTCCCACTTAACACCTGTCATTGCATCACCGGAAGGATTGTACTGTGCCGTAATACCGAAACATCTATCATTATCATACGGAATAATTATCATTTTATTACTGCTTTTGAGGAAATATATGTAATAATTATTATAATCATTTCTCATATCGTCAGGATTGCCCACAAAGTACGAAACAGCCGAAAATCTCAGAAAATAATCCATATCTATATACTCCGACAGTCCTTCTTTATCAACATTGCTTCCGTTAAGATATCTGATAAGTTTTAAAAAAGATTCATGTGTTGAAGTCTTTTTGTTGGTCTTTAAATCATAGTTGTAGAACTTTCTGTTCTCCTTATCTTCAATTCCGTAGGAAACATTGGTAAGGAATGTAGCTCCGTTCCTTGTCCAGCCGCATTTATACAAATCTCCGCCGCGGTCTTCTTCCGCAACATATCTTTTTATGAATTTCTTGTCAACCGGTTCATAGATTTTAAATATGCCTTCGTGAACATCCCCAAGATTAATTGAAGCAAGATTGGTTCTTTGCGCCAGTATCCCGAAATCCCTGTACATCTCACAGGCGTAATATTCTCTCACATATGTGCTGTCGGATGTCTGGTTCCACTTTATCTCCATACTGTCAAGTGTTGCAAAAGTCCTGTTCTGCTGTTTCTCTTTATCTATATCAAGGTCATAATCGCTGTCCCCGCCGTAATACTGCTCATCATCAAAAGTTTCCGTAAAATCCACTTTAAAATGTATAAGTGAATATACTCCGGAATTACTGTCGTAAAATGCGGTCCTTGAGGTATTGCCCTTCATTCTTATGCCGGTATTTCTGATTATATAAGTATTCTTAACACCATCAGATGTAATTGATATCTTCAAGTCACATTTTCTGTATATAGGCGATTTGCTTCCCATGTTATCATAACGGTTGTAATCACTCTGCATTTTTGCAAGTTCATCATCAGATATGTCCACATCTATTTCCACCTTATTATTGATGTCAAAAAGCTGGTTATATACAGTTTCTTCATCATAGGGCAGACCGCCGTTATCGATATCATATTCTTTTCCATCGGTTACGTTGCCATTATCCTTTGTCTCAGATATATACCGGCTGTTATCAGCGGATGAGGGTATTTCCTTATTACTGCTGCCGCAGCCTCCTGCAGCCATTATCATCAGAGCAGCTATGACTGCACTTATTATTTTTCTCGTTCTGCCTGCCATAAAGCCTCCCAAAAATATATCCTACGTTAATTATAACATTATTTGCTGTCGGTGCAATGTTTTTTAAAATCTTCTGCCGTAAGTCCGAACATAACCGTATCAACGTAATGTCCATGGTAATATTCGCTGTCCCTGGATACACCCTCCACCACACAGCCGACACTTCTCATCATCGCTGCGGACACGTCATTGCCCATATTGACACAGGAAACCATTTTATTCATCCTAAGCTCATTAAATGCGTAATTTAATACAAGTTTCAATGCCTTTACCGAATATCCTTTTCCCCTGTGTTCCGGCAAAATATACACGCTAAAGGAAAATTTACCATTTTTCTTATCAATACCGCAAAGATTAATACAGCCTGCATAATTGTCTTCAAGATCCCATATTGAAAATTCAATCCTGTCATCCTCACATCCGAAATTAAGGTGTTCCGCTTCAAAATCACTGAGGGAATCCGGTTCATAAGGCAGTTTCACATCGCTGTCAAAGAAAATACAGCTTTCCGTATCATATATCATCTCATGATTGATGCGGTATTCCTCCTCGTTCATATCACTTAAGACTATTCCGTCATATTCCCAGTAATAAGGTCTTTGCTCCCATACCAACGGGCCTTTGGCAGTATGTTTTTCTGAATTTCCCAGTGTGGAATCAAATACTTCAAAGCCTTTATAGTTCTTTCTTTCTCTTTCTTTGTCCGTGCCTGTGCCGTTATATTCAAAATCAAGGAGTGAATAGTACAGTTCTCCTGTATAATGTCCCCCGGTATAAAACATCCCGCTTCTGAATGCGTCAAGGGTAAATCCCATACTTTCCACAAACATCTTGCCCTCTTCATTATCTTCCATAATGTTACATCCGACTTTATGGAACCGCCTCTCATTAAAAAGATATTCAAGAAGAATTGACGCTGCACTTCCCGCATAACCTAAACCTCTGTACTGTCTGTAAACGGTTATGCTTAGCTGTGCATTGCCCATCTTTTCATTTATCCAGTCAATTACGGCATATCCCACAGGTTCTTCATCCATATTTCTTATGGAAAACCAAAGTTCGTCACCCTCCTCGTTATTTACCATGGCATTGTCCGCCATATCTTTGGCATATTGAACCGTTGCGGGAAGATATATGCCATGCTCCGCCTGTTTTCTTGTCTGTGTGTCCATAAGAACATCATAAAAATTATGGCTGTCTTCTTCTCTTATCATTTTGAGCTCTACAAGCCCGTTTTTCCAGAAATAACTCATATACCTGACCTCCGATTGGTTATAATCAGATTTTACAGCATATTTGTCTTTATGTAAAATAAAGTTTCATTTTTTTATCTGTTCTCCCGCATGGTTAATTTCATAATTATCCGTATATATAATCTGCGAAACAGGAACAATCTCATATCCTTTTTCTTTAAGGCCTTCAATGATACGGGGAAGTGCATCCTTTGTATACTTTGCGCCATTGTGCATAAGAATAATTGCCCCGTCTTTTAAATTTTTATGGTTAAGAACGGTTTTAACGATATTGTCCGCACCGTAATCTTTCCAGTCAAGACTGTCAACGGACCATTGTATCGTATAATAACCACATTCGTCTGCTGCCTCTATTAATGTATTATTGTAATCTCCGTAAGGCGGTCTGAAAAGAAACATATCATATCCCGTAAGTTCCTGTACTTTTTTATGTGGTCCCATTAATTCTTCTTCACACTCTCTCATGGAAATCGTACTCATATGCTTGTGTTTTTCACTGTGGTTTCCAAGGTCATGGCCATGGGCCAAAATTGATTTCACATCTTCCGGATAGCTTTCAATCCAGCCTCCGGTCATAAAAAAAGTTACTTTTACATCATATTTATCAAGTGTTTCAAGTAAAATCTGTGTGTCCTCGTTACCCCATGCGGCATCAAAACTGAGTGCAACCTTCTTATCCTCCCTTTTTACCGAATATATAGGTATTTTTCTTCCTGCCGCCTTAACCTTTGACTGTCCGATAATTCCGATAACAGCAAGTAAAGCCAGTGCCGTCAATGGCAGCACCAGCTTTAATCTTTGTTTTATTTTACCTTTTATTTTTATAAATTTCATATATCACCACAATGGTTTTTGTATATGTTTATTCCTGTTTTTCAGAAAGTATTCTTATACTTCCGAGATAAGTCACAAGGGCATATCCTCCGTAAATCAATACGATTATAAGAGCTGTGACAAGTATGGAATACAAAAGTCCCGACTTACCGTAAAAGCCCATTATTTTGGTACAGGTCTGTATTCCGAAAACTGAATGTATGACAGCAACGGAAAGCGGAAGTCCGAAATATATCATACACTGGGTAAATACGGATTTTCTAATCATCCTGTTATCAACACCTATTTTTCGCAGAATTGTATATTTTTCTTTATTTCTTACGGATTCAGACAAAAGTTTAAGTGACAGGATTGCCGCACCTGCGATAATGAATACTATTCCAAGGTATATTCCCACAAATACAAGCACTACCGTTAGTCTTGTACTTATGTTAATAATTTCGTATTTGCAGTAGACATTCATATAGTACCTGCCTTCTCTTGCCCCGTACACAACATCATCAAAATACATTTTCTTATTCGTATCTTTATATGTTTTTTTATCTCCTTTCAAATCTGCCATAAGCACTTCCATATGCACACCGGCGTTGGAAAAGTCAACATCATCGGGGACGATATATTTACCATAGCAGTCTTCATAATTATTAATGTATACAAATCCATAGTACATGTCCCCGGATTGAGGCTTATATTCCTTGCCATTAATCGTAATAACGGCACCATCCGGCTTAAGATAATTTTTGCCCATCATCTGCTCCATATTACCGATTACAGCGTATTCGTCATCTTTAAGTTCTATTTCCTCATTGCCGAAACGTCTTGCAACCATATTGTAATCCGATACATGCATATACTCGCTTATCCGATTAAAATGATAATTATCATTATCCACATAATACATATTAACGGTAAACATATTTTCAAGATTGCTCTTATCTTTCACAAGCTTGTCAACAAGCTCGTCGATAGGAGGGTCGTTGGCCGCATCGGATGTATGCAGGGTCTCGTATTGGATATCAACAGGTATAAGTTTTTTAATATTATTGTCTATTGATTTTTTAACGGAAAATACCGTTGACAGACAACATATTGAGAAAAACATCATAAGGCTTATTATTCCTGCCGAAAACACCGCCGTATTGATTTTGCTGCTTATCTCCCTTGTGGTAAATGCGTTAAGTTTTTTATAGTAAAATTTCTTTTTTGCCCTTACAAGAAGTAAAAACAGACCGGAAATTGAAAACATAAGAAGGAATGTTCCCACAATACCCTTTACTATCTGGGCTGCAACGCCTGCAATAGAGTCTATATCCTCCATTCCTGCGGTAACTTTATAATATGCCGTACCAAGTAAAATACAGGCTATAATAAACACAATAACGCAGAGCACAGGATTTCTGTTAATTTCTTTTTCACCCTTTTTACCGGAATTAATGAGATTAATAAGTCTGCGGCTTCCTGATACAATTATATCAAGAATGAGCACAACACCGTACATAATGCAGAAATACAATATCGTTTTCATAATGGCTGCTTTTGACACTACAAACCGGAACTTAGTCAGGTCTGCTTCAAAGAGATTGGCAATTAAAATACTCATTCCCTGTGAGGCGGCTATTCCAACGATAAGGCCTGCTGCCATGGAAATAATTCCTATTACAACGGTTTCAATAATAAGAATCGCTGCTACTTTTACTTTGCCCATACCAAGAATCAGATATATTCCGAATTCCTTGTTGCGCCTTTTTATAAGAAAGGTATTGGCATATACTATTAGGAAGCCAAGAACTACTGCCACAAACACACTTATAACTGACATTACGCTTCCAAGCGTATCAATTAGCGAAACACTGCTCTCGTTAATTTTTAACATTACTGCCTGATCTGACAGAGAATTAAATACATAAAAAATTGCCACACCGAATATGGTGGTGATAAAAAAGATTAAGTAATTTTTAAAACTTTTACGGATGTTTTTTAAGGAAATATTAAAGAGCGTCATTCAAATCCCCTCCAAGCATTGTAACTACATCTATTATCTTTTCAAAAAACTGCTTTCTGTTATCGCTGCCACGCCTTATTTCATTAAAGATATGACCATCCTTAATAAAAATAACACGTTTTGAATAACTTGCGGTAAATGCGTCATGGGTTACCATAAGGATTGTTGCATTCATCTCTTTATTCATCTTTTCCATGGTAACAAGAAGTTCTCTTGCCGATTTGGAATCAAGTGCTCCCGTAGGTTCATCCGCAAGTATAAGTTCGGGATTAGTAATAAGTGCTCTTGCGGAAGCTACTCTCTGCTTCTGACCGCCGCTCATCTGGTATGTGTACTTTTTAAGGACATCTTTAATATTAAGGGTGTCAGCTATTTCCATTATCCTTTTCTCAATTTCTCTGGCTCCCACATTCTGGATGGATAATGCAAGGGCTATGTTTTCATATCCTGTCAGAGTATCAAGAAGGTTAAAATCCTGAAAAATAAAACCTAATTTTTCCCTTCTGAAAGCATTTAATCTGCTGCCTCTTAATGAAGTGATGTCTTCTCCTCCAATTATTATTCTGCCGCTTGTTACACGGTCTATTGTGGAAATACAGTTAAGAAGCGTTGTTTTACCGGAACCACTGGCGCCCATAATACTAATAAGCTCGCCTTTTTCCACTTCAAAACTTACTTTATCAAGGGCTTTTGTAATGTTTCCTTTGCTGCCATAATACTTTTCAACATTGATTAATTCTAATATTTTTTCCATATTATTTTCCTCTTTCATTGATTATGGCTACATAATACAAAATATCCTTTATGACAACCATTGATTGATATGACAAAAACCTTACATTTTTGTAAGGTTCTATGTAACGTCACTATAAAATTCATTTTTTCCGAAAGAAATCCTGACTTTAGTGTACTCTCCCACAGACGACTCCACGGATATAACGTGGCCCAGCTTCTTACAAAGCTTCCTGCAAAGGTAAAGTCCCATTCCCGTTGATTTTCTTCCCATTCTGCCGTTGATACCGGTAAAAGATTTATCAAATACCCTGTCTAAATCAGAGGGTTCTATTCCTATTCCGTTATCTTCTATCACAAGTATTACCGATTCGTCATCTTCCATTGTATAAAAAGAAATAATCGGATTATCTTTTGAATACTTAATACTATTATTTAAAATCTGATTTATTATAAATTCCATCCATTTTGAATCGGTAACAACGGTTTTTTCCAGATTTTCTTTTTTGATTTTAATTCTTCTGCCTATTAAAAATTCCTTATTTTTGACGATGACCTTATTGATAATTTCTTCAAGTGACACTTTTTTCAGGAGATAGTCCTTATCTGACACATCAGCTCTTATATAATAAAGAATCTGTTCAAGATAATTATCAAGCTCTGAAAGTCCCGCCGACCTTGTTACCACATCATCATTCCTGTTGTAATTCATAAGCATAAGGCTTGAAAGAGGAATCTTGACTTCATGTATCCACATCTCAACATATTCCTTAAAATCCTCTACGGAACAGGACAGTTCGTTAATACGGTTACCGTAACAATAGCCGGTTTCGTATAGCAGTTCTTTAAGAATTCTGCCTTCAGTAAAATCGCAGCCGGGAACAAGTTCTGCAATAAGCAGCTTATTATCAAGTTCAGCCATTACAGACTTTATATTATCATAAAACTTCTTTTTCTTAATAAATTCTGCTGCCATACAGCCAAAATACATTACACTGAAAATACCGGTCAGCGCAATAATGCAGCTTTTATCCACCTTGAAAGCGTTTAACATAAGAACCGTAAGTATAATAAATATAAAATATATAACGATATATGATATTTTATCATGTAAAAAATCCTTAAGCTTCAATATAATAACCCTGTCCTCTCTTTGTGCTTATCACATCGCCGTACCCTAATTCTGCCAGTTTATGACGCACTCTCGTTATATTAACGGTTAAAGTATTATCGTCAACAAACTCACAGTCATCCCAAAGGTAATTCATAATATCGTCCCTTGATACAATTTTCCCACTGTTTCTGAACATATAATTAAGAATCCTGCATTCATTTTTTGAAAGCTCTATTTCATTGCCATTCCCCGATATAGAAGACTTTGAAAGATTAAGAGTGATGTCCCTGTATCTTATAACATTCTCATCTCCTCCGTTTCTCCTTAAAACAGCCTCAATATGTAAAAGAAGAAGTGCCGGATTATACGGTTTTGAAACAAAATCGTCCGCCCCGTAAGTCATACATATAAGCTCATCCATTTCCGTATCTTTGCTTGTAACAATGATGACCGGGGTATTTTTTTCTTTACGATACATGCGGAGTAACGTCTGCCCGTCAATCCCCGGAAGATTCAAATCCAGAAGAATAAGCTCCGTATCCGTCTTTAACATCTCATCAAGCGTATCCTTAAAATCCGTTATTACACTTACCTCGTAACCGTTTCCTATGAGAAAATAGGAAAGCTCACCTCTTAATGTCTCATCATCTTCTACAATTAAAATTCTGCTCATTATTATCCTCGTTTAAATTTATTATGTTAATTCTACCACCGGTATGTTAAACTGACAACAGAGGTGTTAATTTATGAGACAAAATTTTAAATTTAAGATAATGTTTGACGGAACAAGATATTTCGGCTGGGAGCATCAGCCAAATACCGATTTAACCATTCAGGGCAAAATAGAAACCGTCCTCCAGAGAATGGTCTCTTCCGAAAAAGTACCGGAAGTCATAGGCTGCGGACGTACGGATGCAGGTGTTCATGCAAAAGCCATGATTGCCAATGCTTTCCTTGAGACCGATATGTCAACCGATGCAATCCGTGATTATATGAACAGGTATCTTCCCGACGATATATGCGTTCTTGAAGTAAAAGAAGCTGCCGAAAGATTCCACAGCCGTTACAAAGCTGTAGGCAAGACCTATTGTTACACCTGTTATACAGGTCCTCTAAAGCCTGTATTTGACAGAAAATATGTCTACTACATTGAAGAAACCCCGGATATCGGAAAAATGGAAGAAGCTGCAAAACTTCTTATAGGAATACATGATTATGCAAGTTTTTGCAGTAATCCAAAGATGAAAAAATCAACCGTAAGGGAAGTTGATTCAATACAGATAATAAAAAAAGGACAATACATACGTTTTACCTACCACGGAACCGGTTTTCTCCAACATATGGTAAGAATACTTACCGGTACACTTCTTGAGGTAGGTTTTGGTAAACGTGATGTATCATCCATTCCTGAACTGTTTGAGGCAAAAGACAGGTCTCTTGCCGGATTCACAGCTCCGGCATCAGGGCTTTGCATGATGCAGGTTGATTATAATTAGTTCTTGTGATATCTTCTCTCATCCTGTTCATACTTAGGTTCACAGGTAAGATTAATTCCTAATTTCCGGAATATCTGCTCATCCACGGATGAAAGGATGACTGAAGAGTGAGCCTGCGCGCCCTTTAATTCTGATAATTTATCAAGGGTTCTTGCCGCTTCATCACTTCTTGCCGCTGTTGTAGAAAGGGCTATAAGTATCTCATCCGAATGAAGTCTTGGATTGCGGCTTCCAAGATATCCTGTCTTTAATTTCTGTATAGGTTCTATTGCTTCAGGTGCAATCAGTTTAACTTCATGTTCAATTCCTGCCAGTACTTTAATAGAATTAATAAGTGCCGATGCTGATGCTCCGAGAAGCTCACTTGTCTTGCCGGTAACAATTCTTCCGTCATTAAGTTCTATCGCCATTGCAGGTCCGCCTGTCTCTTCTTCCCTGTCAAGAGCCGCTTTTACAACTTTTCTCTTATCAACGCTGATTCCCGCCTGTTTCATAAGAAGTTCAAGCTTAAATTTATCATCTTTTGTATGTCCGAACTGTTTAATGTCCTTAAGGCACTTGTAATATCTTCTGATTATCTCCTGTTCAGATGCCTCTTTGCAGGCTTCGTCATCAAAAATACAGTTGCCCGCCATATTAACACCCATATCTGTAGGTGATTTATAAGGGCTTGTTCCAAAAATCAACTCAAACATGGCATTAACTACAGGGAATATCTCTATATCCCTGTTATAATTAACCGTGGTTTCTCCGTATGCTTCAAGGTGAAACGGATCAATCATATTAACATCATTAAGGTCTGCTGTTGCTGCTTCATAAGCAAGGTTAACAGGATGTTTTAAAGGGAGATTCCAGATTGGAAATGTCTCAAACTTAGCATATCCTGCATCCACGCCTCTCTTATGTTCATGATAAAGCTGTGAAAGACATACTGCCATTTTACCGCTTCCCGGTCCCGGTGCCGTAATTACAACAAGCGGTTTTTCTGTCTCAATATAATCATTTTTGCCATATCCTTCATCACTTACTATTTTTTCAACATCACTTGGATATCCCGGTATCTTGTAATGTCTGTAGGATTTAATTCCTAATTTTGCAAGTTTTTCCTGAAAGAACTTAGCCGAAGGCTGGTCTGCAAACTTTGTAAGACATACACTTCCAACAAAAAGTCCTACTGACTGGAATGCATCAATAAGTCTTAATACATCATCATCATAGGTAATTCCGAAATCGCCGCGGATTTTGTTATCTTCAATGTCTTCTGCGCTGATTACTATTACTATTTCGGCCTGCTCCTTTAGCTGAAGAAGCATCTGTAACTTTGAATCCGGTTCAAATCCCGGAAGAACTCTTGATGCATGATAATCATCAAAGAGCTTTCCTCCAAATTCCAGATATAATTTATTTCCAAACTGTGCAATCCGTTCCTTTATGTGTTCGGACTGTGTCCTAAGATATTTGTCATTATCGAATCCTTTTTTCACAACCGTTCCTCCAAATGTATATATTATTCCTTTCCGTTCCAACAATATGTACAAAGATGGTCAGGATCTATGCCTACAGACTCAAGCATATCATCAAGCCTGTGGAATCTTAATGATGTAAATTTAAGCTTTTCACAAATCTTATCTACCATCTTCTGATATTTTTCATTATCAGGGTCAGCATACTCCTGTAATGTCTCCATTGAGACTTCTCCACCCTCAAGTTCTTCAATAACTCTTCTTGCAATAAGCTCCATTTCTGACTTCGAGCGGGAGAAATTAAGATATTTACATCCAAAAAGAAGAGGTGGGCAGGCAGGTCTTATATGTACTTCTTTTGCACCGCTTTCGTAAAGGAATTCCGTAGTCTCCCTTAACTGTGTTCCTCTTACAATAGAATCATCTATAAGTAAAAGCTTCTTATCCTTAATAAGGTCATGCACAGGAATGAGCTTCATATGTGCAATTAAATCTCTCTTTGTCTGTATCGTAGGCATAAAAGAACGTGGCCATGTAGGTGTGTATTTGATAAACGGTCTTGAGAAAGGTATTCCTGACTCATTAGCATAGCCTATTGCATGGGCTGTTCCTGAATCAGGTATTCCCGCAACAACGTCTACATCCACATTATCTCTTCTGGCAAGCAGCTTACCGCAGTTATATCTCATGCTTTCAACACTTACGCCTTCATAACTTGCTGAAGGATAACCATAATATACCCAGAGGAAGGTACATACTTTATAGTTATTGCCGGGAGCAACAAGGGTTTTGCACTCATCGGCATTGAAAAATACTATCTCACCCGGTCCCAGTTCCCTGTCAGCCGAATATCCAAGATTCAGATATGAAAAACTTTCAAAACATGCACATCTGGCATCTTCTTTCCTGCCAAGAACAACAGGTGTTCTTCCGTACTTGTCCCTCGCAGCATATATTCCCATAGGAGTAAGTATAAGTAATGACAAAGAACCGTCGATTACATCAAGCGCATACTTAATACCATCTATAATATTATCTTTCTGGTTAATAAGTGCCGCTACAAGTTCCGTGGAATTAATCTCTCCGTTACTCATCTCAAAGAAATGCGTGGTTCCCTTAAGTATGTCTTCAACAAGCTGATCAGCATTGTTAATTTTGCTTACTGTCGTAATTGCAAAGCTTCCATGGTGTGATCTCACCAATATAGGCTGTGCCTCATAATCTGATATACATCCTATTCCCATATTACCGTTCAGTGTGTTAAGTTCCTTTTCAAACTTAGTCCTGAATGGTGAACCTTCTATATTATGTATGGATTTGCTGAAGCCGTTCTCTCCATACACTGCCATACCTGCACGCCTTGTTCCAAGGTGTGAATGGTAATCCGTTCCAAAAAATAAATCGAAAGTACAACTTTCCTTAGATGCTACGCCAAAAAAGCCGCCCATTGATGTTCCTCCTGAAGCAAATATTTTTTTAATCAAACATTCTTCATTATAACAAATGGGCGGTTAAAAATAAACAACTAATTTAGCTTTTCAAAATTAATACCTGAAATTTTCTCGAATTCCTCTATATTGCCGTCAGCCATACACATTATTTTTTCATTGGTATCTTTTTTAACAATATAGGTATTTTCTGCGACATTATCATTTATATGTTCTTTGGTCATAAGATTATATGGCGTTTCTATAAGAATACCGTATCCGTCAACATCGCCGATATCAAAAAGATACTTATATATTCCGTCTTTTTCCGTAATCACGTACTTATCCATATTAAAACTATCCACAGCAAAACTTCCCGTTATGATGCTGTTTCCTATGTCCCCGGCGGTAAAATATCCAAGTCCCTTGTATATCTCCGAATTGCTGTCCATCCAGCCGTAATAATCACCATAATAGTTCTCAACGTGTCTGTAATCCTCTGTTGTCCTGATAAGATAATCTGCCCTGCATTTCTTTGTATCAATGATAATTTCGTCTGATTCATATAAGGAATTTGCAAAACTTACTTTAACCGCAAGGTCATCAATAAGCTCCTCTTTTTCTTCATTATCCAGATTGCCGACGTAAATTATAAACCTTGCATCTGCAACGCTAAGTTTTCCTTTTCCAATCTCATCCTCCATAACTTCGTCCTGCCACACGATATTATCAGTATATTTTCCCGATTGGGATATAAGCTTTTTATGGACTTTAATACTTGAAAAAGAGCGGTTATCATAACTCATATCATAAGTCATATAAAGATAATCATTGGAATCGCCGGTAAAAATATCCTGCAATATTTCACTTGGCATATTTCTTTTTATATATTCAAGGTCATCTGTGATATAAGGACTTGCCATATAATTAAATGACATCTCATCTGTCTTGAGTTTCACAAGTCTGTTGACCTGCATCCATTTATATACATAAATTCCGCCAACTATCAGGGCTGCAAGAGCCGCTATTGCAGCAACAACACTTATAACAATCTTTTTTCTTATCCTGACGTTAATCTTACGGAGTAATTTTTTACCTTCATTATTCTCGGTTACAACAATATCAGCTTCCATTTTTTTCTTATATTCCATACATTCTTTACAGATATGCAGATGCTCCTCTACCATTTTTGCGGTATCTTCCGAAACAGCATTATCAAGATATAATGGCAAAATATCCTGTATTACATTACAATTTGCTTCATTCATTTATTCTTCCTCCAACTTTTCCCTGATTTTCAATTTTGCACGGTAAAAAGTTACCCTTGCCCAGCTTTCACTCTTTCCGGACATCTTTCCGATTTCTTTGAATTGCAGATTACCGAATACCCTCAGCCTGAATACTTCTTTGTAAGGTGCGTCCGTCTCATTAAGTATCTTTTGTATCTTTTCTACATTTTCATCATCAATCAGCTTCTGAAGCACATCTTCAGATTCATCTGCATTTTCACAAAGAATGTCTTCATTAAGGCTTATATGTTTCTTTCTGCACAGGGTAAAATATGTATTTCTGGCGATTGAAAACAGCCACGCAGTTATATTTCCTCTGTCATCATATTTTTTAACATCCTTTAATGCCTTGAAAAAAGTTTCCTGCGTCACTTCCTCGGCAATATCACAATTCTTCGACATCCCAAGAATATAGCAATATATATTGTGAAAATAACGACGGTATATCTCTTCAAAATCCACTTTCCGACCCTCTTTTCCTGTCCTTATACTTATATAACTCCCCTAATGCTTTAACGTTACAAATGGTATCAAAATTTTTTAAATTTATAAAGAAAAATATAATCCGGAAGCATAATAAAGAGACGGCCGAAGCCGTCTCAGAAATTACATTGCTTTTTTCCTTGTTTCCTCAAAACTCATATTAACCAGCATTTTAACCATATCATCAGGTGCCGTTCCGTCAAGTGCTATGGTAATCCAGTTGGTCTTATTCATATGATATGCAGGATAAAATCCCGGTGTGTTCCATAAGCCGGATATCAGTACCGGTTCTGCTTTCACATTCACAATATCAATCATTTTTTCTGAATCTGTCCCAAGTCTGTTTTGGGGAATTTTCATTGCAATAGCAAACCATTTATTGTTATCCGCATGGCGGAACACTCCGTTTTCCCTGTCACGTTTCCATGGATAATCAGGTCTGACTTTGTATGTTTTATAAATATACTCTTCAAGTTCTTTCCGGGTCATAATACTTCTATCCTACAATTCCTTATAATACGGACATATATTCTCGTATGTACCGTCTTTCATTCTGAAACCATGAGGAATCGTTCCAAGCTGCTTAAATCCGACTCGTTCATATAGGTGTCTTGCGTGGACGTTACTTTCAACCACGGCGTTAAACTGCAGTACCTTAAATCCCAGTTCTTTTGCCTGTAATAGACAGTCTGTTACCAGTTTTTCACCGATATGCAGACCACGGCATTTTGAATTCACGGCATAACTGGCATTGCAGATATGTCCGCATCTTCCCACGTTATTAGGATGAAGAATATAAAGACCTACAACCTCGTCATTATCATCGACTGCTACTCCGCAATAGCTTTGTGATTCAAAAAAAACTTTTCCTGTTACCTCATCAAGCGTATCTTCCTGCGGAAATGCAACTCCGTTCTCAACAACTTCATTCCATATTGTCACCATTGAATTTATGTCTGTATTATCGTATTTTCTGACTAACACTTCTCTTGTACCTCTTTATAACATCATATTAACAGCCACACCTGCTCCTCCGGTGTCCACAGAGACTGATACAGGTTGTACGTTAACCACACCGGGACTTGAAGTGACAACAACATTACTGTCACCCTTTCCTTTTTCAAGACTTTCAAATAACGATTTTAAATATTCCGCGTCAGCTCTTACAATTTCACGCATTTCACTGTTACGATGTTTAGTTTTTAACTGCTTATGCTCTTCAGGTGTCATTTCTTTGCCCGGAGGCATTATTGCTTCCGTCAATTCTTCCATTCCCATATCATCGTATTCAGAATTAATCTTTTGTTCCAGTTTATACATAAGCTTCGCTAACTCATCAATTGTAAGTTCTGCTTCATCATCCGCCGTTTCTGTTTCATCAGCAAAGTCCTCATCTAACTCTGTTTCCGGATTTTTACCGGCTTCGTATACTTTATCAAAATCTTCATTCTGGCATACCTTTATAAGTTCTTCCTCTTCAAGATGTCTGGCTTTTTTCTTTGCAACACGCTCCATTGCTTTTGCGTGCGCTATTGCTGCATCAATTTCTGTAGTATCGCCTTCGGTTTTTCTTTTTTCATTTTTTAGACGTAATGCCTCGCGTCTCGCCTGTCCTGCTACCTGCTTTGCAGCATAAGAAGTCTTACTTCTTATTATTTTTGCGGAAAGGTTTTTAAACCTGTATTTAAGTTTCTTTAACTTAAGAGCGGTGGCTTGTGCTTTTTGTCTCTGAATTCTTATCCGCTCACCATAACTCTGGGTGCTGTCAATCACAGAAACAGTCTGCGTCATGTCCGCACACCGGAAATCGGAATTCAGTTCCGTTTTGGAAAGCATCCTTAATTTAGTATTAAGTTCTTTATTACCCGCCAAATTTTTATTATGGGAGCCTGTTCTTTTTCCTGAATATGCCGAATCGGACCCCGTTTTAAAAAATGTACCCGAAACCGAAATCATTTCCATCACCTGCCAATTTTTTTAACAACTACTTTATTCTTTTTATCGGCAGTTTCTTAAGAATTGTTAATGCATATCGGTAAGCCGTATTTCTTTTTAATTAGGCATATTTGTGTGAATGGTAAAAAAAGTGAAAGATTTTGTACTTTTTTCGGGTGTTTTTATTGATTCGTTCCAAAATAATATACTTTTATAGAATAAGTAAGTCCGATTTTATAATTGTATCTCTAAAAAAACATTGACATATCACCTTATATTAATATAATAAGTGGTAGTACCAAGTGGTGCTACCACTTATTATATTGACAGAATGGAGATTACCATGGCAAAACAAAGTGAAAATATGGAATACCAAAAAGCCATTAATCATATTGTCCAAATGGTAAAAGATGGTCAGTTAATCGTAGGCAGTAAAATACCGTCCGAACGTGATTTATCCGAATCACTTGGTATTGGAAGAAATTCTACAAGAGAAGCTATAAGCATTTTACGCGGTATGGGACTGGTTGAAAGCCGCCATGGTTCCGGCAATTACATTGCCAAGGATTCCGGTGTTGCTATCAGAAGCATGATAGCTCTGATGTTAGCATTAAAAACTGTTTCAGAGTATGATTTACTGGAATTTAGAAGATATTTTTCCCATATTGTTGTTGACTGCGTAATGAAAAAGGGAATTTCTGAAAAAAGAAAAGAACAATTATATTCAATTATTGATAAGATGAAAACCGCAAACGGCCAGGACTTGGTAAGATTGGATTTTGAATTTCATGTCGGACTCATAGAATGTACCGAAAACCCTCTTCTAATCACTGTTTCAAGACCTGTAGCCGAGTTATATATCAAGTCAATGTCCAATGTAATTGAGAATGCCGATGAAATGATAAGAGAAAAACTTTTATCTTTACATACAAATATACTGGACAATCTTGTTAATCAGGATGAGACTGCCAGTACCGATTCTTTTAATCAACATTATGACTTAGTTGAAAACCGTTTAGGAGGAATACATTAATGGAAACAGTTATTAAATTACCTGACGTTGAAGCCGTACAGAATTTTGTAAAAGTAGCAACTGAAACCGATTGTGATGTCCTTGTCTCAAAGGAAGGATATAAATACATAATTGATGGTACATCAATCCTTGGTATGTTAAATGTTGTAGGAGCCAGAATCATCGTTAAATGTCTGGCAGCTAATAAAGGTTTTAAAAATATGCTTGAACAGTATAATGTTCAGTAGATTTTTTACATATTTTTTGTTTTTTAAATAACCCTTTTCCCCCCAAATATGAGGCAGGATTCTGCCTCTTTACCAACCATCAAAGCGGACTTGCCGGTCCGCTTTTTTTGTTATGTTAAAACTCCGGCGTTTTTCCGCTTTTTGGGTAGAGATTTCCGGACGGCGGCTACAGGAATCTCTACCTTATCACCTGCACATCCATTTGTACAAAAAATAGTCTGAGGCACAATGTACCACCTACTGATACACCATGCCTCAGACC